>Ga0210059_1003117_pt1 | contig 26393 bp, 18 predicted proteins | sample Ectturendosymbi2_FD_188042 | JGI IMG/M metagenome (GOLD analysis project Ga0210059, IMG submission 188042) | Ecteinascidia turbinata endosymbiont from Florida, USA - Sample 2 (SPAdes) (version 2) | ecosystem: Host-associated > Tunicates > Ascidians > Unclassified | place: Key West, Florida... | reverse complement strand
TTTGCTATTTTGCTATGTCAGTCATGCCGTAGTCTCAGGAACGTATGCTTCGGTGGCCGTATCTAAGGCTTGATGAAAAGTGCTTATCACGGTGGATTGAGTATGATGACGTCATCAGAGGGGCCCCATTTTAGTCTTGCCTCGGGCCCCCCAACCTTAAACCCACCACTGAGGACGATCGGGGCCCTAGGCCATCTTAACGTTTGGGGTCCCACGCAGTTGTGACCTATTTGGTCGCTTGTCTTAAATGTGTGAAACTATGCCCCTCTTGTGTGTAGTATCCCCTCCAAAATATATCTTTCGTGGTGCCTACCTTGTTTCTACGATTGCCTTAAATCTTCAACAGAAACCAAAGCCTTTCCAGTGCGTAGTGCTGCCATCGTGGTCAGACAGACGATGGATATTTTTCCAGTCGTTGAATCCGATCGTTAATGATACATGACAGGAGGAAAGAAGCTTACAAACATGGCAAAAAAACTAGCCCGGCCGACTCAGAATATATAAGCCACTTTCGCCTCACTCGTTCACCATTGATAAGTGTTATAAAAAATTTGATTTTTTAAAATGTTTTGTCTTGGCCGAGGTTCTAAGATTCAGTGAGTCTAAATCTTGCTCAAACTTCTTCTCCGCAAAATGCCTGCGTACGTCTGCTCTGAAGTTTTCCACTCGGTTGGATCCTCAGAAAATGAAACCAGGTCCCCAACAGCAAACGAATTTCGTTTATGGCCTCCTATAGTTATTCCCTTCAGATTAGCGTCGATCGGAAAATCTTTACCATTTCCAAGCTTCATAACATTAACATATGCTGTCTTCTGCTCTCCCACATATTTTCCCTTAGGAATAACATCTTGCTGGAACAGATTACTCTCCTCGCGGCTCCCATCAAGCAGTGCCGTATCACTGTTCTTTACTACGGACGAAGAATATAACTTGTCACAATAAAAAATTCACTGATTTTTTGTTTTTTTGCCAAGTCAGTGCGTTCCTTACTTCCTGTTCTTTCTACTGTATTTCATTCTTTTCTTGTAGCCACTTTCATACAGACGGCCTGCATTTCTCTCGTGCCCAGCCATGTTCTCAGTTTTGCAACGGTCATCTCCAAGCAGTGGCGCAGCCAGCCCAAAAATTGGGTGGGGCGAAAAAATTTTGGGGGGGCCAAAGTGTTTGATTTTAGGCGAATAACACTATTTTGCTTAGAAAAACGCCTCTCAAAGCACAAAATGACTATATTTTCTAAAAATTTGGGGGGCAATGGCCCCTTTTGCCCCCCCGGCTGCGCCTATGTCTCCAAGCGATGCCCATTCCATGGGAGAAGCCGCGCAAGCAAGGAAAAGAAAGAGTCTAAGATTCTAAGCATAACATCCCCAGTGGTGCAGAAGCCACTGGTTCCTTTGGGCGAGTTGGAAATTGCCGTGAAAGTTCGCATTCAATTCTTCGTTCGAGACCCAAATCTTTCCGAGTTCGGGACGGGTGAAGCGACAACTGCAGTATTAAACCTTTCGCACAGGACTTTCTTACTTGATGGTTAGTCTTCCACTGACAAAAAGGTCGCAACAACGCAAGACCGCCAGACACTGCAGAATTCCGATGAAAAGCAGTGTTATTTGTTGCTACTGTATTGATAAGGGTCTAGTCTAGACGTTAACATTTTTGCTCGTATCAAAGTAGATTGTGAAGTTGTGCCTCTGTGCAGTTTCGCAAATTTTACGTGAGTAATGAGTCGTCGTAGGAAGGAGTTGCGCGGGCCCCCAAAATCGCGAGGCCCTAGGCCATGGCCTGTTTGGCCTATGCGTGAAGAACTTGTCCAGGACACATTTATCAATGGTTTACACTTGCAGGGCATCAGCTAAAGACTCAGAAAAAGATGACCTCTCGCTCGAAGCAGCCAATGAACAGCGTATTCTCTCGAATGAGCGCAGCAGCACTCCTTCATGTATTCAACAGCTTCTTCTGCAAAAGTATGTGGAGCAATAACAAGTGAAATTTCCGCCTTTAAAGAATACAACAGCCTTCAGTTAAAGCGTCGTGGACAACCTTCGTGCTGACGTGATATTAGGTCTGGTTTTCTTAAAGATGTATTATTCACTCCACCACATTTATACCTGGAGGTTCTCGTAAGCCCATCGGAGTTGGCAACCAAAAGTGTGCGGCGTTGCCGCTACAAATGTGAAACCCCGCGTATTTTTCAGTTTAAATCAGACGACTCGTTCTAAGCGATTGAAAGGACAAGATTATAGATTGATAAAAGATGTATAAAAATTGCTTGAGCAAGGGATCATAGAATATTCTGAAAGCCCAAGATGTGCGCAAGTGCTAGTAACAAAAAACGAAAGGCATAAAGGCAGAATGGTGATCGACTATTCCCAAACCATAAGTTGTTTTACAGAGTTGGACGCTTATCCTTTTCTCCAGATTGGTCAGCTTTTACACGAACACGCTAAATACACGTAGTTCAGAATGCTTGATTCGAAATTTGCGTCTTATCAACTTATCAAGTGCCCCTAAATCCGGAACCGCTGGACGCCGCGTCGCAGTCAAACTTGGCTTTCAATGAAGCAAAATCTGTCGTGGCTGTGGCGCAAATTGATATGGTCGGGTACTGGGTTTCACACGGTTAAGTCAAACCAGATCCGGAACGTTCACGTCCTTTGCAACTTCCTGTGCCGAAAAACCATCAAGAAGCCAAATAATCAGAACATCAGGCCGGTGTCAAGCGAAATTTATGACCTGTTATTTTTTGTCACTTATTTTGCTTCTCTGAGTAAAGGAATAAAGTTTGGCGATTACTTTTTTGATGTGTGTTGTGTAAATTAGAATTTTTGGTTAGATGTCAGATACAAGCCATAGTACGGGAATGACTATAATAACTCAAAAAATATTGGACATAGTCTTAGACCTCAATTATTTTTCTTTTTCTAACATAAAACCTAACCCGATGTACTTACCTAAACATCAAACCCTAAGCCCTAATCATCACTTTTCTCAGCCTATTTGATATGTAGAATATTACTATGTGCATGCGCACATGACGTGAAGTCAGAAATTTTGCAAGTCAGAAATTTCGCTTGACACCGGTTGCATTTATGTCTCAAACATTGTCAAACGGAAAGCAACTACCCTGCGGCATGAAAGGAGGGTAGCCTACCTCAATTATTGAAACTTAGAAAGTGAGCCATTTTCTTTACGGTAGGTCATGTACACACGTGGTTCGCCTGGGACTACAGTCAACTGGATAAATGTCACCCGGATATCTTTCTTCTATCTCGGACAATCGCCACCCAGGACAACCGTCACCAAGAATATATTTAATTTTCTACATTTACTGCCATTAAAGCCATTAGAATTTCATCAGGTGCTACTTTCATGTTAAAAATTTTAAAATCACAAATGTGCATAAAAAAGTTTCTTCATCCTCTTTCCACGTTAAAGAAACTTCACTTCAACCAGGGGAAGCTTTTGGGGGTTAAGCCCCTCCAAACATAGCTCCAAGACCCCCAAATTGGAACACGAAACTCTATAAATCAGTTGAGTTTTTGTCAATTTTTAAAACGTCAATCCCCCACGCATAAACCCAAAGCCCCCCACAGAAACGTTAAGCTCCCTATTGAAAACTTTCTGGCGACGGTTCTGACTTCAACTTTAATACTTTTGGGTGAAGAATGTCGTATCGATGTCGTCACATCTTCATAAGCATTCTTACGCCAGTGCAAACCTTAATTTCTTATTAGACTTTTCAATTTTTTCACAGTTCACTTCTCTCATGCACATTTTTACAACGTATGCAACCCACGCACTCATCAAATACGTTTACTTCCGTGCATTTTAAGTTCTGTGGGAATTGTTTTACCTCAGATTTTGTTTTGTGAATTATATGGCAGCAACAGCAATGTTGGAACTCACTTTTGTTGCACCATGTTGAAGCAATAATACCGTAGCACTCAGCATAGTGGTTCCCAACAGTCGTGTCGCGAGAATTCCTCTACGTGCCACAACGGGATAGTGTAAACTGAATTTGATAGCTCGTATATGATGAGTAAAACGCATTATCCTAGATGGCAGTTGTCCTGATTCCGTACAGTACAAACCATAGGCAATATAGGGCAGAAGGTAAAACGTAGAAGCCGGCGCCTTGTCTTGAATTGTCTCAACCTCGAGTTTGTAGTTCGGTTCAAAATCCGTAATGGAGGCATAGGTGTAGGAGCAAGCACATTTTTGGGTGCGAAGGAATTTTGCCCGAATTCTCCCAAACTTGCCCGAAAAATTCTTCAAAAAAGTGATCTCCAAAAAAACCTCTTCATGTCAACTTGGGTGTCATATGACCTAAAAACAGCTCTTCATGTCAATTCGAGCACCATTATTTTCAAATCAAAGCATATTGGGCGCCATTTTTGCTCAGATTTTTAGGGCGTTTCAGAAGGTTCTCAGAGATTTTGCCCAAATTTTAGAGGATTTTGCCCGGATTTTATGGGATTTTGTCCGGGTTTTCACCAAACCAAAACTTTTGAGAGTGCATTTACCCCCTACACCCCCGCCTCCTACACCAGAGACTGCAGGAGGTGGTGCTACAGCCGTCAAAACCTCAAACTGACTGTCAGTGAAATTCGTTTCCACAACAGGATGACCAGATGCAGAGCTACGCCATGCAAGCACGTCAAATTGTTAAGGTAGATCTATTGAGGAACGTTGCTGCAGATCCACATGATTTTAATCACGTCTTGTCGCGAAATTCGGTAAGCAGCAACGCTAAACAAGGATTCAACGAAAGACAAGGGTAAAACTATTAACCTAATAACTTGCAAGAAAAAGGACAAAAAAGTGTGAAACATACATGATATCAGAAAAGCGGTTCTTAAGCGAAGTGCTACCCAAAGTTTCCAAAATGTAAAAAGAGATTTTACGATACACAACGAAGACTTAATTCAGACCTTCTTCACTTCAAGTGACAAAAGAAATGCAACCTCAACCATAATGTTGGAGATTCATATTCAGGTTTTACAATGTTTTGCTGGGTAATGTCAACTCAACGTGAGCATTGAAAAAACAGGACGGTATGTGAGTCATTTGTCATTGACGTGATTTAGTTCTTTTTTTCTCAAGTCATTGCCTGATTCGAGCCAGACTCGGATGATTCGAAATGACTGGAGTCACTTTTTGCGTAAAGATTCTACTCGAATCATATGATTTGGAGTAACTTGTTGAGTTAGATTGAAGAGGACGAGTTTTTATTTTCTTTTTGCAGAAATGGTTCCAAAACATTTTGGAAAAATTCAGCATTATAGCCAAACTTTGTTATAATTGCTCCGTTCCTCTCACGTTTCAACCTGAAACATTTACATAACTCTCTGAGTCAAAATTGCTCAAATAAAATTGACCGAGTCAAAATTACTCAACAACAAGTGGTGAATCGACCAGAACTCGACGTCTCCATGACTCAATTTGACTCGAAGCTGATTGCGAACGACTCGGACTCAAAGATGTGATGACTAGGGCGCGACTTCAACATTCATGGTTATCGCTTATTTCTACACACTGGTGTCTTGCTTTGAAACAAGAAGCACAATCTTTGCATTTCTCTTATTCTAGCAGTTTTAAAACTTTTGTCGCAATGAAACTTTATATCTTCTTTCAATTTGTACCATCCCGACTGGAATTCACCACTGTAATGATGAGAAAAGGTAGTCTCTTACCTTATATCTACTGATGGTGTACACAATATGTCATGACTCGTGCCAGAAGCTTGACTTGAAAAGCACTAAGCCAAGCTGAAAAACAAAATGCTATCGCGTTTTCTGCTGAGCGTTACGCGCGGTCACTCCAAACCTCGTCCTTGATAGCAAACAGAATGTCATCCTAGTCATAGTTTTGTGTTACGCTGAGTAGCGCACTCTTTGTTGTTGCATTACTCAGCCATGGACTTAACCAAACAAAAGAAGACGTATTGCATCCGGATAATACGCCGGTTTACTTCAAACACAAACTACTTCCGTCTTTATTTTCTACGTGTGAGAGGCACTCATTGTTTATCAGCAGTTGTACACCTTTTGATTGGCGGGAGCTCATAGTTCATGACATCACGCTTTTGTAACTGCGCTGGTAATTTTTGGTCAACGCATGCACTTTCGGATATAGCAATAGCAGGGGTTCCCAACCTGGGGTAGATGTACCCCTAGTGGTACATTTGCTTATCTGATGGGGTACATTTAAGGTAAGCAACATAAGGTAAAGGTTTTTTTTTAAGGAAAATCTTAGGTACCCGGTATTGATCTGTAGGGACCCGATTTATCTGATTCTAGGGACCCGATTTTCTCTGCTTTTAGGGACCCGATGATAATTTTCTCTGATTCTAGGGACCCGATTTGAAATTAAAACGCCTTAAAAAAACTGGGTAAAAATATTATTTATTTCTAAATATTACATCAGTGAATATTACTTTCAAGAACAATTACCTTCATAGTTCTAAACGTTCTCTTAAAAATTCTTAAAAATGTTGGGGGTACATGCTCATCTGTCGAAATGCTGGAGGGGTACATCGCCAGAGGAAGGTTCGGAACCTCTGGGATATTGTATCGCTTATCTTGATGCCGTGTCTCACATTTTTAAACTGACTGCGTTTTAATAGTTAAGCAAAACCGGTTTTGATGTAATAGAAATTACTGCAATTTCTATGCAATTTATTTCAACCACAGGCCGGAAAATAAGTGCAAGAATAACAATATCTGTAGCAACTGCAACCCTACGGAAATTTGGGTGTTTTGAAGACCTTTTGCTTATTTGATGCCCCAAATTCTTTAAACGCCTAGTCCTTGTTTCATGTGCTCTTATCATTCATTTCCGCTGGGGGGAAAAGTTTTCGGAGATTTAAAAGCTTTTGAATCTGTTTCTGTCTATCTCAGTGAACAGGTGAAGAAGGCAAGATTTTCCTTGAAAAACTAATCTGCTCAATACAACCACATTTTAACTTCCTCCACGCAAGACGCGGCCAGACAGCAACAATACGAAACCTTTCATCAACACTAAAAAAGCATTCAAAAAACTATACATGTTTTATTTCAAGACGTTTCGGATTATTCTTGAAGGCTTTTTTAGTGTTGATGAAACTGTTAAGTCTATCCCAGTTTTATGCTCCAAAATACGAAACCTGTTTTGTACTTTCAAGTTCTCTTACAACATAGCTCCGATTTGATGATGAAGATGCAACAGAGAAGCACGTTCCTGCCCCAACTGCTGAATAGAGGCATTTAGAAATTTACAAGAGTCGGAAAAACTAATGCCGACATCTCTGCAAAGCTCTTGTCATTGTACTGATTAACCAACTGCTTTCAACAAATACATATAGGATGTAGCCTTGTAAATTCAATGTTCAAATTCAAACTTTTGCCTTGATCGTAAATTTGCGTGTAATTCTAACCCAATTGGATGGCTCACCGACCTTCATCGTCGGCTGCTATGGTAACCCATGCAAGGAACAAACGAGAGGATCCCTGCACAATTACTAGCAAGACAATGTTTGTCTCCATATTCGGCGTCACTGAAGCTCGTTTTGTGGTTTTTGCACTTATGCTTGTACATTTCCGGCAGTATAAAGTGAGAAGGCAAATTGTGCTAATCACGTCATGCTATGGTGGTATGCCGAGTTTAGCTCTGTGGAAGACGCTGTATATTCTTTTCCTTAAAAAATTCAATTGCCGGTAATAATTTATAAAACAAGCTCGCGTTTTGCAAACCACGACTTCTAAGCAAAAAGAAGCAGTATTTCATATTGATAGAACAATTTTCTTAAGGTATCACAGGTGCTGGTCAGGTCATTTTAGTTTAAATATACCTTATCTTTATCCTGCTCACTCAAGGATTGTCAGGAGAGGTGAGTGGGTTACTGACAGAGACCATGTAAATATTTCTCGAGGCAGTTTTGCAAACCTTGATTCATGATACAGATGGTTTTAAGATGAAAACGACGTGATCCACAATCTCCTGAACGTTTTTATGTTATTTTGGTTTTATGCCGGTCAAGACGCAATGACGCGTTATTATTAAAAATAGCAATTTTAACAGACAAAGCCATTGCTATCATCTTTTGACTTACTCTTATGTTGTTTTTAAAATATGTTCTCACCGTATATACCTTTTCGATCGAATCCTGGCCTACGTAAGCCTGTGGTAGAGAAAAACTATGTCGGGATATCAAATTGATAACACATGGACCCAAATTTCACTTCACTGAAGTTGTGCGGTAGGAGTGAAACGCTTTACAACCATTAACTGCCAATTTAATTTTTATGATAAAAAAGTTAACAATGTTTTTCTTACACTTTAAAAGTAACAGTAAGGAGTGGTGCGCGTCAAGGCGTCGGCGTCTTTGAATCAAATTTGGAATGTTACTACACTCGACAATAGTATCCACTGGAGCTGAACAAATAAGCAGTGACGGACCTTGAATAACTTAGGGTTTTTCACTTTACGCTTCAAATCATATATTGTCAATTCCGACTTTTGGCAGAACAACCTGATGCAGCTATCTGTCTAGCTGAACGTTTACTGTGAAGAAATATGTAAAGCATGGTCAAAATATCTTGTAGGAATATCGTGATCTCAGACAAAATATGCAGATACTGAGTCTCGATGGGTTATGTAGCAAGCTGCACAAAAGAAAGATTTAGGATGTACTTATTGGCCTACTGTACACTGGGTAAGTATCTTATGCTTGTTGCTGGAAATATTTGTTCGTTCTATTTATGGTATGGCTTTAGCTAGACCTAAAGAACGACGTTTATTTCTAATTAGTGAAGTAAGTGCGTGGTTACGTTCATTACATATATCTTAGTTCACTTTTTGCGAGAAAAACACAATGTTTTGGTGCGGAAACGTTCTGGCGCCAGAAAGCCACATTTCTTGATACTGAGGAATTAGAAACCTGAAGTAAGGATGTAGTGATTAGGCTGGATTTGTAGGTTAACGTCAGACCGTAGTTAGATTTGAAAAGAAAAGCTTAGAAACTCTAGTGAGCTCGAGTACGTAGTGACTTGAGTCACAAGCACTTAACGCACAGCAAATTGTCATTATGTAGCTAAGAATATGGTGAAACATGACAAGGGAGGTACAAGAACTCTGATATTTCATTACGCAACGTAAGTGGCGTAAACTTTTTAGTCACTGCTGGTGGTCTTTCAACAAATTTCGATCAAGAAAACTTTAGGTTGAAACCACAACAATTTGTTTAGGCTTTAGTGTTTTGTTGGAAGCAGCCACGCGCCACAGAACATAAACATGGAGGCCTTGGAGCACGTTTAACAGAGAAAATGGCTTTTTTTGCACTACTGGCTGATGTTTGGCGAAAGTTGTAGGCTACTGCTCGTCAGAAAGCTTTTGAGCCAAACCAAACCTGTAGCCTTAACATCGGCAAAAATGTTTGAGAAAACAATTTAGTTTTTGATCCTCTTTTCCCTTTCGAAAATAATTTTCTTAGATGAGTGAGAGTTACTATTTGTTAAAACCTGCTTCTAGTCAAACTTAAAGCTTGATTCAAGTAAAAATTCAATAAAACGTTGACGTACGATTGGTTCACACTACTGGAATCAAAATGGTTCGAAACGATGACGCTAAGGAATTCAACAAAACAAGTAAACTGTTTTGCTGCATGTTTCCTTTTGTTTATAAAGAACGTTTCAAAAAAATATGTTAGAAAAAAGTGTCCAAAAGTTATACAAGAATATTACAGATAAATATCTGGGAGTTTTGGAACTGCTCTGTAAGAACACCACACGTTGGACATTTATGTTATGTGAAGAAGATGACTTGTCCGATTTTTAGGTAAAGGCCTGGGCACATCACGTGATTCAAACCAGTTTGTTAAGACATTATTACTGGATAGGAATGACGTTGTTTGCTTGCAAGTGGGTTGCAAGTTTTCAGCCTTTTGAGAAATGAAAAATGAATGTTGATGTGCAAGCGCAATTTTAAATCATCTTGATTTGCATGCGCAATTTTAAATTATGTTGATGTGCACGCGCATTTTTACATCACTTTGATTTGAACGCGCAATTTTAAATCATTTCCCAGTATTTTTTCACATACTGTCCAAATGGTATCAAAACGAACAGTCGACTAAACATATTTCAAGACATGTTGTAATACACGAAAATAACGAAGACATCGCTCCTACAAACTTATTTGAAATATGGAATAGAGAGAACTGTAGTCGTTTACACTCAACGACCTAGACCATGAAATATTACATATAAAAGTAGACTTCAAACAAATTTATGACAATGTTTCTGTCATCTAAAACTTTGGAATGATTTTTTACTGTGACTCTTCATTACAGGGTCAGAATTGACTATGAATTTTGGAAAATACTGGGAATATAAACTTACACAGTGTAAAACGAGAACATGACTTACTTGTCCTGTTTGATCTGATCTGTGAAGTTTATTGCAGTGGTGTAGGAAGCGGGGGGGCAAGCGCACCCCCAAAAGTTTTGATTTGTCGAAAATCTGGGCAAAAAATCTCTGAAAATTTTGCAAAAATCCCTGAAAATCTGGGCAAAAGCTCTGAAAATCCGAACAAAATCCTTAAATATCTAGGCAAAATCCTTGAAAATCTGGTCAAAAATGGTGCCCAACGTTGTTTGACATCAGTAAATGGAACCCAGTGTTTGCAGAAAAACAAATGAAGGCCTTTTTTGGAGGTCACACTAAGAAAAGGTCTTCATGACCTTTGTGGGAGAAAATTTTTGTAGCTAAAAATCGCACGACATCTTTTTTGGGCAAGTTTGGGAAAATTTTGGAAAAATCTTTCACACCTCAACAATTTGCTTGCTGCTACACCTATGTTTTGTTGCAACTAAAAATTAAAACATAGGGCCATATTTTGACGCAGACATTTCGTTAAGGAAAGCATAACAATCTTGGGGTTTGGCAGGGGGTTAGTAAACGTCACCCCTGAACCTGAATGAATTTTTAAAGTAGAAGGTACGGAAAAAATGTTGGACCGATCATGTATGCGCATGTGGAATCTGCACATGAAACAGATGAGCTTCACATAGAAAACAACATACTTTTTTATACGAGAGCAAACGAAATGTTGAAGGGAAAGCTTGAGAAGTGAAAAAGTAGTCTGTTTCAGAACAACGACATGTGACAAAAATTCGACGATATCCTCAATCCCCAATGTGTGGTTGAGAAGCTTTTAGTTTACAATTCTTAAGCATTCAGGTCTCCAAACCGAGGGATATAAAGAAGAATGAATAATCACAGCAGCAAAAATGAAGGGAATTATGAGGTAGAGAGGACCAAATGCATCTTCCACTCTGTCCCGAAAAGAATGACGCAATACAGTCCCTGCTTTTCAGGTGTATTGATTACTGCATGTCTGCTCATGCAGTCAATCAAAGGGTCCTCTTTCAAAAATTTGCTCGCAGCCACGCCATCCCGTAACACCCCTGCATACACAAAAGCTGCTGGGCAGATGTTGCGGCCAGACTGTCCAACGGTGTATTTTGGGCAGTTACTACCATGAATGGTGTATTTTGGACAGTTACTACCATGAAACGGGCAAAAACAATCAATATCATCGCCAGGGCGTCGAAGCAACGCCAGGGGTGCAAAAAAAAGTTGAAGGCAATGGAAACTTATAAAAAACAAAAAAATCGTTACCGATACGCTTTTTTCTGTTCAGCAACAATGTTGATCTTAAACAGGAGTGGACAACCTGTGGCTCCGGATCCGAATGCGGCTCTTTAGCTCCTCTGAAATGACTCTCTTGATTTGGCAAACTTGGAATTTGAATTTGCATTTGATTATAAGTTGATTACTATTTAGCCTATGCCCCTATGACGTTGCATGAAAAATAAAACGGTACCAACGTTTCATGGTTTCTCACCAGTCATACCTGCTGGAAGATGAAGCTGAAGGATTCTTTTTTAGAAACAGTCGCCAACCACTGACCTTAAAAATATGACAGAATTTATAGAAAATCATTCTGAATTTTTCGGGTGCGCGAATGGCTGCAATAAATTTGTTTCAAGTCGATCTTGATTACCTGTGGCAATTTTATGAAAAGGCACCTCCGCTCCCGTTGCCCGTTTTGAAAGGGGAAGTGGGTCAATGCTTTCTTCATATCCCCACTCTCCCCAGATTTTTGCTAGGCCGCCCGTTTGGTCTCCCCAGTTTTTTTCTTAATTTCCCGTTTAAGTTCGTTTGGTTGACATATGTTGGGTTGCCAAATGCGTTTTGTAAAAATATTTTGTCAACAGCGCTAGATCTAAGCTCTGTCGCAATTCGTAAGCGGCACAGGAAAAACCCAGAGACAATCAGTATTGTTAAGCCACAATTAATAATTTTCCCGTATTTGCGCTGATTCGTTACATTTCGGTGTGTGTGTGACGTGACAATCGCACCAAGGATTGCGTCAACAACAGAAAATAAAAATCGCTGAAGAAGCTGTCCAGGCAAGATTCCCTACATGAGTCATTACAATTTGAGAAATTCTGCGTTAGTTCTTTTTGAAGTTACGGCAAATTCTTTATTTTCACAATACCGGCTTCAGACGCTGATTTTCAAATACCGACCAGGCCGGTGAAATACCGGCCATCTGACAACCCTAGACATATGCAGTAGATAACTTTCAGCCAGCATTATTTTAAACGATAATTAAAAAAACCTCCAGCCTGCATTCAGTAATTCCCAAATGCATGATAATGTGTGTTGTTGTTTTTGACGGTCGGGTAACTGAGTTGTTTATGACGACACACACACTAGGGGTTGCTCGGATTCTGCGTGAAATGTGCTCAGACAGTTGTCGGAGTGTTGAAAAACTCATTTCGAAATTAGGAAACAGTCATAGAAGAGGGAGGATTAATCTTTAGTGCATTTCAGAGTGAGATGGAGCTGGATTATATTACTGTCAGCAGATTGTTGCTTGTCCTTGTTGCAAAAAGTTTGTGAAAGCATTAGCAATTGGTTTCAGTTAATTTCTTTCAATTTATCCTGGCTGTGGTATTGCATTCGGCTGCCTTGTGTATACGACTTCGAAGCATCTTACATGAGTGATTCGTGACTACAACCTCATATAATTTTGTACGGATTTTCCGTAATGATTCCGAAGCAATTATTTTGCGTATTTCAGCTCTTTGCCCCGGAGGTCAAACATTTCTATCATAAACACACTTGAAAGAATTCGCAAATCATATTCATTTACGGAAAATGATTTAAAACGTGAAGTAACTTGAGCAAAGAATTTGCCTCGGAAGGAGTCGAAGCTGCGTATATCGCTCAAACAATTTTTGTCATTTATAACTACTTAAAAAGCTGCGTTTGATTGTTACTGATAACTGTAAGTCTTCTCGTCACCAGTGCTTCATGCGAGAGAAATTTTTCAAAAATGAAATTAGCGAAAACATTTCCAAGAAATTCCATGACCAGTGAAAGATTGGGTAACATTGATATACTTTAAATTGAGAGGTACTGTACTAGCTTTAAAACGGATTTAGGTGATTTCGATGATGAATTTGACAGTCGACATGATAAACGAAGGATTAAGTTACGTTGAGGTGATGATGATATAAAATTTGAACGTAGCCTGTGCAGGGATGTGTGTGAGAATTATATTGTTCATTGTCTACTTGTCTGAATCTTTTCTGGTTTAGAGGTGGTGCGTGTTTCGCTTGTGACAAGACAGTCATAAATCAACGCAGGGTTGAAAAGTCAGCTTTTGAGAATCAGTCAGAGGAAAATTCAATGTGAATAATAAAATGAACAACTTTGTTGGGAATATTCTGCAAAATAAGTTTTATGCCTACTGTTACATCTTGCTATCATGTACACAGCGATGCACGCCTATCTGCGGCGCTGCTATGCTACTTAGGTGCAACTGGTGCCGAAACCTCGCTGCTGTTAACTGCATTGAATAGTCCTCACCCTATCCACGCTGCACACTTGTAATAGTAGTTGCATAACATGTTTATGGTTACACCACAATCACATAATGTCCATAAGCTACCACAAAAACGGTTAGTCAGTAGTCACCAAATCGTTGGAAGATGGTTTATTTTTATGTGCTTTGCAGTAAGAATATTTTAATGAAACTAGTTGGCTATCAACAGTCTACTTGTCGCTGTGTCAAGATGGAACTCGTGGTTGAAACCATTTCGCTTTCATGTCAATTGTTTTCACGTTCTAAAGGAGCTGGTTTCGTTCATGTAAGGCCGGCACAATTGTGTACTGAAAATGGTGTTTCGATTTATATGTGCAGTGCTGTGGAAGTTGCATGATTAGCACAGAATAGCAGTACACGTGCGTGATTTCATCTACAGTGGCGTTTAGGTGTCTCTGATGAATTTTAACGTTAGTTCATATTTAATGATATTCACAAGCCTATGTTGGGTTTGATGGGGATAATCATAGCAACTTAATCTTCAAAACAATGAAAAATCACCATGCAAGATGGACATTTATGTTGCCCCCCTACTTTTTCCTTGGCCCCGAAGTGGCCCCCCCTACTTCTGTCATTCTAGAATGTCCACTGAGAAGCGTCCGTTCAAAAGTTCGTGATATGCGAATTTTTCTTCGATGTGCGATTGTGCAGAACTTGTTTACTTAGTTTGTAAATCTTAAGCATTCAGCTCGCGAGAAGTATCAGGAATATTCCTATTTGAATAAGAGCTGATGATGACTACTCGTAGACGAAATACGCACTCTTAATACATTCACCGTGGCTGATTCTTAGCTGCGGAAGGATTCTTTTTGATCGACAGTATAAGCGACAAAGTTGAATATTGAGAGCAGCAAACATGAAATAAAACATCGACACAGTAGGTATACAGCATTAGTTTAAAATCGTATTTGCTTGTTTTTTGCAACTGTGATGAGCAGGCCCGTAGCCACGGGGGGAGCATTCGGGGGCATTGCCCTCCAAAATTTTTTTCGTGCCCCCCCATATTTTGTTGTGCACAGAAAAATTTGTTTTAAGCACATAGTAAAAGCAAAAATCTTGCCCCCCAAAAAATGTATTGTGCCCCACCAAATATTGAAACCTGGCTACGGGCCTGGTGATGAGCCTAGCATTAAAACACAAACCGTACAAATTCATGTTCAACCAAAAGCAGAATCATTCTATTCTTAATTTAAAACGAAGAAATCAGTTTCTGATTTTATACTTGTTTCCATTTTCGCTTGAAAGGTGCAGCTTTTGTATTTTCAAATTATTCCAGTTCCTGGTATCTGCTATCCCGCACTCTACTGACCGTGAGATGTAGTCAGTTTTGGCCGAGAAGGGTAACAAAAACAAGCTACTCTGTGAGAACTGTGACAAGGCAGAAATATCACAGTGGTGATGTTGGAGTTTGGGGTAAACAAGTGACGAGAGGTTTCACTGAACAGACTAGTTGAACATACTGGCGTAGAGTTAGTGAGTTGTATGTCTTCATGTTCCATTTCCCCAATTCACTTTTTTCAAATTCAAATGTTCACCCAAATTTATACATCAAAACGTAAATATTTTGTGCAGGGATGTAGTACTAAGAAAAAAAGGTGTGGGAACGCACCCAAAAAACCCGCCATTTTAAAACAGCGTCAAACTCATTTTGAAGCAAAACATGGGAAAGGTGTCGGAACGCCAATCCCAAGCGTTCCCGTTTGACTGAACCCCTGATTTTGTGCAAATAAAGAAAGACATTTGCAAACTTTGATGTTACAGTAATGTGGGTTGTCATTGTCTAACCCAGCTATGTCCAACCCGCGGCCCAGTCAAATATTGTGTGCGACCCAGTTGAAGCTTTTCGTGATTGTGTATGTACAAAACAATAACAACCTCTATTTATTTTGATAATCTTAAATACGACATTTTTGATGCAACGTTGTTTTAGTGCCTGTTCATCACATACTGTATACTGGCAGATTTCCAAGTGTTCCAATGACACCTCGGTGCAAAATTGATATTTTCCCATGTGTCTTTTTGCACTAAACTGATTTCTAACTAGTAACTACCCTTGTTTCCATCGGCGCTAAACTTGCCTAAGACATCACTGTTTGGGAGTGCTTAAAGGTATACGATACAGTCGCTATCATTGCGGTTAGTATTCGAATGCTTTCAGTAGCTTTAAACTAAACTTTGGTTTACTAAAATGAAAGTAAGTGATTCAATGTGCGGCGCTTTCAGAGGAGGCTCGTGATAGCTTCAGACTGTGGAGCGATAATGTACTCACTGTGTTCCAGCTTCTTTAAAATTGTAGTTCGTATTTATTGGATTAATATTCCGTACTATTGTTTCAGCGTGTGTGGAAACAACCGAAAGCGTGTCATCCATCGCCTGTGACGCAATAAACGCAACAACAATACGTGTCACGTGGCATTTCTCCCAAAACCACACCGCGAATTTCGAGTACTATGTGGTGAGTTGGTTCTCTTTTGAGGAGTACAATGCCGTGAATCCAGAAGCCGATTCTACGTTTCGTGAATACGTCCATTACGACTATGAAAGCGAAGTTTACAGGTGAACAGCATGGCGTGACATGGATATTTTCATGTTCTGCAAGGCAGAAGCTGACGTAGATATATGTGGTTTCGGAATCTAATTACCAGTAGGATTGCGATCTTTCCACTGAGACAAACCGATGTACTGTAGATCTGGAGGAGGGTTCTATTCTTACGTAAAACTCGTAAAAAATACATGTATTAAATGCTGCTTATAATTAATGAACTGAATAATTTATTAGTACTTAAGAACTGCTTCTCGTTTGCAAATCACCTGCAGTAGTTGTTATGCCAGAAATCAAAACTTTTATGACTTGCTGTAAATAATGTTTTCACCGGCAGGTGATAACAGCAGAACAAGTGCCTAATTTAGCGTTTGATTAAGTGCAGAAAAAATTAAGTAAAAAACGGTGCATGCGAACTTTTTGCCAGAAACCGCTCGTGCGCTTTGCCATAAACACAGAGGCGTGCAAAAGTCTGGTAATTCCCGGAGCAAGTGTTTGATTGTATGCCCCCTGCCAAATTCTAGCACTGAGTAATGTTAAAAATCCAGTCATTTGAAATAGGCCTACGCAAAAACTAGTGTTGACACAAAAGCATATTTCAAAAAATTAAATAAAAAATATTCTTGTTTTTAATGTGTTACTTTTTAATAATTTGTTTGATTCTGTGGGCTGGAGGCCTTCGTTCATAGGCGTAGACAGGGAGGGCCAAAGGGACCATGTTTCCCCCACATTTTTAGAAAATATAGTCATTTCGTGCTTTGAGAGGCGTTTTTCTAAGCAAAATAGTGTTATTCGCCTAAAATCAAACATTTTGGCTCCCCCCAAATTTTTGCCCCCTCCAAATTTATGAGTTGGCTGCGCCACTGCCTACGTTTATATGTTTGTAAGAAAAATTCTTATGGTAATGGATATGCATTGAGGAATTAGATATTGCATTTATTCATGCAAATAAATATCACGTAAGCATCATATAGGCCCACCAAAAAAGATAGCAGTTACGAGGCATGATAAGAGATAGATTTGCCTATTTTTCTATCAGAAATAGCATTTGAAATTGAACAACCACTGTAGTTTGATGTATTGCTGCCTTTTACGTGTTTCTGAACTATAAACAAATAGCTAACGATATTGTTTAGAAAAACAAGTGAAGAAGAATCTCTTTTTATTCAACTACAACATACAGTATGTCGCTGCCATAGTCGCGCCTCCCTGCAAACCTTCCACGTACCCAAGTTTAAGAACCCAGGCTCTAGCTAGAGAGAATCGATAGATATTTTGAAGACTACAAGTTGCAGATTAACAATAGGCTAGCAGGACATGGTCAGCCTGCAAAGGTGGGAAGAGGGATAGGGTGTCAGGCCTTAAGATAACGATGGCAGTGCTTCATCTCTCTCTCGGGTCACTTGATATTCATTTGCATTCCCCCCTCAGGCAAGTTGCCATCAGACCCATGCAGTATGTGTTAGTAGCCTTACAATACGAAGAAGCATCTAGTTATAAAATTTGAAAGAAATGTAATTTTTGTAATTTCACTCTTTGTATGTCCCCTGCTTGCCAGGGGCGATCGCCCCATTCGCCGCCACTCTGCACGCCCCTACACAGTGCACGAACATGCGCTTAGTTCTGTTTTTACAAACAGTTCTTTTATGAGTAGGACCTGCACGGGATGTGGAAGAAGCTGCACTGCTTCTCTGCCTCGAAAGGCTTACCATGCTGACCATGCTTACCATGCTTACCATGCTGACCATGCTTACCATGCTTACCATGCTTACCATGCTTACCATGCTGAATAGTTGTTATTCAGAAAAACCAGAGAAATAAAAAGCGCATTAAGAGTTCATTTGTCGACGAGTACTTCAGCAAACTAAACCATAAGGCACACGTTCTTCAACAAATCAAAGCATAGCAATCGGCCAATTCGGCAACAAGGAGATGCCAGGCTTGGTTGTAAAACACCTTTTCGCCAAAATGTCCACCGGTATTTGACATATTGCAGAAATGTCCAGCCGTTGAAATGTCATGTCGTCCAAAAATATCATAGTGTGGCCATGTTGACAAATGTTGCAATCACTGCGTAACTGAATTTTTTTGTCGAAAAAGTAGTAATTGTTGAGTCGTAGAATATAGGTTTTTAATTTAAATTTTTTGAACACCAAAATCTAGTGCTTTCTGCCTGGTTTATGTGCTCACTCATTTTTCATTCGTACCATAAAGACGTTTGTCCATATGAATTTTTACTGTTACCAATAAACCAGATTTTGCGTGGTTAAGTTCCATTGGAATCCCATAGGATTTGTTTCATGGGAGGGAACAACGAACTTGAAATTAGTCCCAAGTCCCATTGGGACGGTGGATATGAGATATACCTAAGAAAATGGGATGTTTTCGTCTTCCACCCGCTTCTTATAGCGCAGCGTGGTCCAACTACTTTTGACCTACGGGCCATTTTACAAACACGTAACAACCCGCTGGTCACTTCCAATAAAATGATGTATAAAACAACAGGTTCACAACATTTAAAACTAAAAACGGGAAGATAAGTGAGTGCATCATTGAAAATATTACACAATACCAAATAGTAATTCATTACAAATCTTTATCAGTGGGACGCCTGTGGTCGAGGCTTCTCTGACACTATCCCTCCTTTATCAATACCAGTGTTAGTGGTGGCAAGTCGGCGACTATGGTCTAGTTTTTCGTTTGTGATTCGATTTCTGTTTTTAGATTTGACTTGCTTCATCGCAGAAGGTGTGCTTTCACACACGTATGTGTTTTCAAACATCGAGGGCATTTTTAATGCAAAATCGTTCAGTTCGGCAAATCCATCTTTGCTGAGTTCATTGCGCCAGATGTACTCTTCAAGACAACGAACGCCGGGGCACCGAAAAAACACAGGGGTCATCCGGACAGGTGCCCAGCGGAGGGTTAGCGGCGGGTCGTACCTTCTAATTTGTTCGTAAAATCAATAAATAAAATAAAATGGTACACAGAAAAGGTATTATTCATTATTTTTGCACAAATGCAATTTACCCAGCGTAAACAATTCAATGCGATAAATGTAACCCTGCACACTTTTCAACAAGTTTCGGATTTGAACATTTTTGCTGAAAGCTTCCGCGGGCCACTGAAAACGCTGTGACGGGCCACATGCGCCCCGCGGGCCTGTAGTTGGACTACGCTGTTATAGCGCATGACGTTTTTAGATATTTTACAGATTTTTACAACCGTCATATCTGCTATATATGGTCCCATCATTCCAATTCCCAAATATCCGAAGTGCCTTGATGCCTTGTTTAGTTAGCAACAGGCCTTTTACATGCCTTTGCTCCTCAGAATATTCTCCCAAATGGAAGGGACGATCCGTCACCACAGGGGCCTTTGGTGGGCTTAGCCCTCCAAAACAAAGCTTCAAGACCCGCAAATTTAAGTATGAAGCACTATACATCAATGGAGTTTTTGTCAAATTTTTGAACGTCAAGCTCTCCTGCACAAGCGCAAAGCACCGCTATTGAAGACTTCTGGCGACGGTTCTGTAACTGACCTCTGTTCAAACAGGGTGTCGCGAAAGATAACCTTTTGCTGCGTAGTGTGATAAAACAATGACGGACTGTCTATACATGACAATGTTTTGTCAACAGCCGTAAAATACGTGGCACGAAGCGACTTGACCTTTTGGCATTCACGGTTAGAAACGCAGCAGGAAAACAAGCGCATATTTCTTATCAGTGCTGACGGTAAAGTTTCCTGGGAATTCCATGGGATGGGGACAGTTACCAGCTCTGCCATGGGATGGGACAGAAATAAGTGACCTATTGCGCAAGACTGCCCCTAAGCAACTAAGATTTATTGGCATACTGCCCTTGATTTACAAACCGTATTACGGAATGGAGGTAAAAGAATCTTCAGTGTTTCAGTCGCTTGTGGCTGTTTTTTTTTAGCACCTGTGTGACGCAAAAGTGTTTACTATGTGAACCAAAATTCATCTAGGATTTTGATGCAACACATAGGAAACGAAAGCAAGGCTAAACTTTAACCGTTGTGAAAGAAATCAGGACGTTTTTGAAATATTTTTTTGTCAATGTTACTGTCTATTACTGCGTAACTCGTATAGTGAATGAAGTTCACACTCTCTGGGGCTTGATTAGCAGCAAATAAAACTGCGTTGTCGATGTTTCAGATACAGTTACGATCGAACTTACGTGGAGGTGTTGGAAGACATGGCAGCTTCGTTGAGTTTGAAATCGTTTGGCTCCGAAGAGATCAGAGGCAGAAGTCATTTGGAAATAATGAGTCATCCCTACTATAACTCTACTTTCGATATAGCTGTGAGAGCGTTTTATGACAACGGAACCAAAGCACCGACATCTCATCCTATACTGAACTGTACTGTTTTTTCGAGTATTCCACCAGGTACAGGAGCGCACACAACTAAGGATCATTTCACCCTCGCTAAACTGAAATTAAATTTCATGTGAATTTATCGTTTGCTTTGGTTTTGCTCAAACCTTGCGAAGGAAAACAAAGAGAGTAAAAAATTTTTCAGTGCATGTTTGAATCAGTTGTTAACTTTATCTAACGCTTTAAAGAGCTATTTTGAAAGAAAATGCCCTTTTTTGTATTGTGTGTCGAGTCAGCTGAAAATAATTCATCAGCGACATTTTATTAATTCACAGAACCCCCCACAACTTCTGTCGCAAGCCAAACAGAATCTCCCCCTTTTTATTTGTTTGTCATCATTCCGAGCTGCATCCTGATGGTTTCCGGGTTTTTGTTTGTTTTTTTACTGGTAAGTTTTATGTGTTTGAAATAAACTTTCTTTTTTGTATAGGCATTGTAGTTTATGACCTCAACAATAACCTCACGGAAAAAGACAAGATCTCCTATTTACACAGACATCAGCGGTTTCTATTCGGCATATGGGCAAGGCCAACTTTAGCGGCCAAAATGTTATGCTTGAGGCAATGGTCTTCAACTGCACCATCAGCAATTGGGGAAAAGGTATTCCCCGTAGAAATAGCGTCCCGCTAGATGTCTAGATTCTGGAATCCTTCAGTTATTTGGAAACAGTCAGAGCCTTTTGAAATATTTACAAAGTATGGGCTAATTTTTTTCAAAAGCTATGCAAACTTGCATTGACGACCTTTTCCTTTGGAAATCTTTCATTGTTTATGGATATGAGCGTCTCCAGGCCTGAAGTCAAGTGATATGTCGTTTGTTTTGGTATTTTGAATGTCCCAGGGCTCCGCACCCTGGATTTTTGCCCCTCACCTTTGTTTCCCCAGTGACGCCATTTCACACGGTATCTGTTGGCGATGGAAGAACATAGCGCAGAGCAAAACAATGCCACAACTAATCTCTCTGCAGTTGCTGGTGACATGGAGTAGAGGCAATGATTTTTTTGCAGTATAGCTGTTGCTTACGCAATAGAAAAAAGAAAAATACGTAATTGTATGAGATTAGATGAGAAATGACGCTGAGGTTTTTTTCGCTGATTTCAAAATTGCAGTGACGGCACCAGTGACGGCAAACAAAGACGGAAAATTACCAGAGTGTGAAAAAGCAACCTATGGTTTTTACAAAATTACAGCTTTTACGTGGAATGTGTTTATCACTTCCATATTGGTTCTACACGCTCATTATCATTGCAAAAATAAAAGGAAATGTTGCTATTCTGAGGGAGAAAATGTGGAAGTGTTTCATCGTCTCGGAAGGAGATCTTACAGATACTGCGCAGGTGTTGATGATCAACCAAGCATGACGGTCAACCAAGCATGAACTGAAATGCGACTGACCAAAAAAATATACCAGTCAAACCTCGTTTATCCGGACCACTTTATTTCGTCAAATAATGTTGGTTTAGCGAGGTATCCGGATAATCGGAATCGAAAGTATAAAGGGCGAAATTCTTTCCACAGCAAATGCCAACAATGTAAATAAACAAAGGTAACGATGTGCAGCACAGTAGAACTCGCCTAAGTGGGCGCTCAAAGGGGAACAGAAAAAAAATTGTAGAGTAGACTTAGACGAACTGTCAACTTAAGCAAATACACTATGTAGACTGAATATGGAACACGGCTAAATGAAAAACTCATAGTTTTTTTGTTTATTAGCAGATCCGATTGATGTACGTAAGCTAGTATGTATCCAGAATGAGATCAAACGCGAAAAAGAACTGTACAAGAGACCTCACTGCGTCCTGCAAGTTCTGCCAACGTTACATTCATTGTGCGTAGAAAATTGACTTTCACACTTCCATTGCGATTTAGATAACAGTTGATGTAATCCGGTTTAGCGTTTCTTTTCTATTGATTTGACATAACCGTTCCTAAACTTCCGTTTCGGAGTCGGACACAAAGGTTTCCTGATTTAAGGCTGAAATATATTGGGAGAAATCCGTTCCTACGAGTTTTGTGTCGGATAGCGGGTTTCCACTTGTTCCGAGTTCGGATAAACCAGGTCGGACTATACCACAGATTGGGTGAAACTTGCAGTCACATGTTGATGAGATTCTGCGCTGGCTTTACATAGGCGCATAAAAATACAGAAAAGCAGAGTTTTGCATTGGGTTGTCATTTGGTGTAGTCTGAACCACATAAATAAACTCTTTTATTTGAAACAGAAAATTCTTGCTTGAATTACGCAAGTAAGCACGTTCCTTTGGCAGGTTCAATATTAACTTTATAATGGCTAAATGGGTATCTTGTGCTGTCTGTATGTAAGATTGACTTAACCATTATTTACACTTCACTGTCTTCCTAAAATGTCAGGCAGCTCGTTACAAGAATTCCAGTTGTCTCCATGGATTGTGGACTTAGTAGGCATTGAGCAAAAATTATGGCTGCATAAACAAACACTTAATGTAACAATTAAAGCAGCAAACTTCAACAGCGATTGATCGTCGAATGAAGAACATCAAGAAAGCAAGCACTAATTTTACCAGGCTCTTAATTCTGGTTGCAATCGCTTTGGTTGTTTGTTTCGATCAGTTAAAATAGATGCGATAAGCGGAAAATCTTGTGGAACGACTTGCCTGTTAACAATATTGTTGCAGGTTCGCAGATATTTTCGTCATCGCCCTGAAAAATCTCGAACACCAATAACTTGGTTTCCGACCCCAGTCGAGGAGCGGTCACGTGACGAAGGCTACAATCAGCAGGAATCAAACCTTTTTCGCCACTGGGTTGTGTCATCGGCGAAAGACTGCTGGTCTCCACCTTTGCTGAGTTGCGACGACTACGTCAGCACGGGCAACTTCATGTTTGATCAATTGCACGAAAGGTAGGTCCAGTGTTTAACTGCTTTTGATCAATACTTGTTTAAGGTTTATAAGCAGACCTCAAGCCTCTTTGAGTAGCCGGACTGTTCAAATGCCAGCTTTCAATCAAAAATTATTCTTGCAAACACTGCCACAAAAGTAAAAATTGACATATTTATAAAGTAAAGAACGTGTTTCCAAGTCATCTCTAGTGGCGTACCGTTTAGCGCGATGTATGTTAATGTTTCACATGCTATGCTGCTAACGTGGCTTTGCTAACATACCAGCAAAATATTCACAATCTTGACCTTGACCATATTTTTACTTACAGAGTTTCAATTGCAAGACGATTGCCTACAAATTTACAATAGTTTTAAAAAATGTAAAATATCGTTAGTTTTTATTTCTACGTTGTGCATCCTGTTGGTAGTCTACATGCTCTTTTGCTTTTTCATTCGTTATTTATTGCGCGCTATAGTATCAATTTTATTATTCGCAAGCTAACTGAGCTAACGGTCTAACAGGCTTAGGTAAAAGTTGTCTAATTTCCAGACACTCCCTCACGACCGTCACAGAGGAGTCCGAGCATACTTCATCGGAGGACGACTGTCCCAATCAAAGCAAATCTGTGCAAACCAGACCTGTTACATCATCAGCAGGGGAGACCATACGAACCCGAGCAACTACAAGGGCCGCCCACTCTGCTCGTCGAATGACCCCGCAAACGCCGAGGAGCGCTTCATCAAGACTGCGAATGGTTAACTCCAGGTACATTAAGAGTCAAAATAAAAACGGAAAATGTAAGTGGAATTCTATACAGTGCACTGAAAAGCTGTTAAGTATTTTTGCAGCCTATCATGAACTACTCATTACCTACTATTTTTTAATCTTTTTATAGAATAAGTTAAAACAAATGCTTAAGACCTTGAACTGTAGACTTGAGTGCCATGACGTTTGGAAAGCGTGGCATATGAGAGTGACTTTAACATGTGCAAAGATGTTATTTTACAGAAGTGCTTGCATCACGTGAGAAGGTGGGTTAGATGGCGGTACATGTTATTTAACCTAAATATATTTATGACATGTCTCTCTTGGAAAGTTGCCTTCAAAAAACGTCCATAGATAGATCACTATTTAGTAGTTCTTGATAAAATCTTATTGCCAAACTGCTTTCCATCTGTGTGAAACAAATGACTTATTTTGCATTAAACGCAGAATCGCTTAGAATGACGATTAATCCAAATCTGTAACACAACTAATATCATCAAAACTTTAAAATTTTGATGAAAAAGGGTTGTTTTGACATGAAGGCGAACAGTTGTTTCGTCATATATCTGCATCTGTAATTAATGTAATCAACAGTTGCTCTTCGAACCCGAATGGCTTAACTTGGTTTCGTGATTTTAAACTTAAAAAAGGTGGAAACTCCCTACGCTTTGAAAACAACATCGCATGATATTTTGACTCCAGTTTTTGCAAACGTTTGGGCCAAAACGAATTGACTTGGCATCTTTAGGTGAAATAGCAGCGCTGAGAAGTCATCAAAATTATTCATACTCCTCTGTTCAGAGTTCCTGAAAAGAACTGGGTTGGTTAAAAGAGACTTTTTCGTATTTACTACGTACTCTACTGCAGTGCTTCAACCGAGCATACGGTACATCAATTATTATATCGGATGCTCATTAGGATATATCATTCCGAAATGGTGTATCAAAGGTGTAGGTTAAACCAGAAAAACCTGATCAACTTACTGAACTAACAAAGTTTCGACTTTTTGTGCTAAACTATGGATCAGTACTTGTCAACATGGGACATGGCAATTTTTAAATTTTGGTGGGACATTTAATAAAGCAATGTAATATTTTACTGACTTGTCCAGTTGTTTTTGAAGTGCAGTACTTTTCTCTTTTTATGCTTTCCATTTCAAATTCAGTAATGAAGTAAATCATGGTCGGTGTCATACGATTTTTTGACAATGTAAGACGAACGTGTGACAAAAAAATTTTGAGAAACACTGATACTGATTGGTGACGTAGTGACGTATGTTAGGTTCTTGAAAATCGTCGAAGAGGATACCACGGTAACCTTTAACGCCCACCAGAACCCATATATTGGCCCTAGGTTTTTTGGTTATAACTCGCCAGCTGCTGCAGCTGGAGAGGTGCTCAAACCCTCTACAGATGCGGGAAGACTTCTTGGTTCTATTTTTAAAAAAAGTTTTTGATTCGGGTGAGGGGTTCGCCTGGGGGAGGCTCGCGAAGTGGGGGCGCTTTCGGTTTTTTGACCAACTTTGACGGCCCCTGGACGCCAATCGCATGGGCCAAAATTTTGGCTCAAACTATTTTTGAAAACTAGATGATCTCCCGCGTTGATAGAGCCCTTGCTTGACCTTCTAGCATGTCTGCAACCAAAGTTATGGCTCCAAAACCCCATTTTACCCCCAAAATCAGAAAATTGCAGAAATGCATGAGTCTCCCACTGGCGTCTACTGTAGCTTGCGATAACTCTGCGCTAGACGATGCTAGCGAGCTATACGAGCCCTCAAAAGACTCATGAAGTCTTCTTGTTTGCACTGAAAAAAAAACATTTTAGATTTGGGTTCGGGGTTTTCGGTGGGTGGGGTTTGAAAAAGGGTAGTTTAGACTTTTTTTAATTGTTTCTTTATGA
>Ga0210059_1003116_pt1 | contig 26394 bp, 15 predicted proteins | sample Ectturendosymbi2_FD_188042 | JGI IMG/M metagenome (GOLD analysis project Ga0210059, IMG submission 188042) | Ecteinascidia turbinata endosymbiont from Florida, USA - Sample 2 (SPAdes) (version 2) | ecosystem: Host-associated > Tunicates > Ascidians > Unclassified | place: Key West, Florida... | reverse complement strand
CAGTACCAGCAGCCGTGAATTTGAAAAACTGTCTTGCTTTCTGCACAATAACCGTCCACCGGCAGCTGTCTAGGACCGATTCGCACCTCACCGCCATTGCACTTGTTCTGGATTTGAACCTGCTTGTCAGCCGTCACCCATTACAACCATTGCATTGACAGCAGTCCGGTTCGAAGACAGAGGGATGGTTTAAAGTTCTTTCCGATTGGTAGCGAATAAAGTGCCCAGTCGGCATGGTACGCTTTAGCGCTCCCAGGTACAATGAGTTTGCGTCGTACCCCAGGATCTTTTTGCACAGCTTTGCGTTTTCGACAAACTCGCGATGACGAATGTACATGACATCAGCTTGGTGCTCACGATGAAATAGGACGCTCAATCCGCCACAGACATTTTTCTTGATCAGCTGATGGAGGTCGGAGTTTGACTGGTTGATAAGAGTGAAGTAAACACCCGGTGGTAGGTCTGAGAACATGAGCTGAAGGGTCAAACTAGGTAGAGTCAGACTTGTTTTGAAAGCGTCCAAGCCAAGCTCCTTGCTCGCGTTGAATAACTTTTCCACAGCTTGCAAAAACGGCTCAGCGTCCAGATGGTTGTAATACTCCAGATGATCACGCATGCTGGTCCAGTTTTTATCTTTCCAAACCGTTTGACAAAGAGCGTAGGCTTCTTGGCTGATGTTCTCCTTCAAGGAGCTGCGAAACGCCGCATGTGGTGGCAAAGTTGGCTCGTCCAACTGCTGGAAATTTTGGAACCACTCGTTCGGCAAGTAAAATTTCTGCTGTTCCACCTCGTAGGCTCTGATGAACTTTGCATATGCAAAGCCTGGTGCAATGTATTGTAGTTTTTAATGTCCAGAATTTTCAGCTTGGTGCTTGCCAGGCACGTGAAATTCTTGCCTTCAGGAAGACAAACTTGATTTGTCCAGAATGCATTCCAGCAGGTGCGCTTTCACCAGTGGAATGTCGTAACAAGACGAGTTGAAGCCGATAAAAATGTGCTTTTGCAGGTAAGAGACGAATCGTCCTTTCATGGCTTGATGTTGCTTGTTTTCCGGTTCGAGGTGATCGAAAACTCACTGGAATTTTCTTTCAAAATCTCAAAAACAGCATCGACAATTGTTTCTTGGTGCTGCATTTTGTCGTGAACTCCTCGCTGTGGACAAGTGTTTAGAAAACATTTCTGTTGTTCAAAGGTAGGCACGTTAGAACAAACAGAAACAGAGCAGGTGGCATGGCGCGCGATCCAAACGGATTCCTCACCGGCGTCAGGCAAATCGCTCTTGTCAAAATGACTTTTATAGTCAAACGTGCTACGATACGAGTAGAAGCGATCTCCATGCGGTACGTTAATTCCAAGCTGCTCCAATTGGTCAAACACAGTTTTTTTGTTGTTGGAAACATTTCCAACGTAAGTGTGTTTCACTTTAGCATCGCAAGTACGCCATGGCGGTGAAAATGTTTGGAAGTCCGAAACTCGCTGCAGCGCGGGCAGTCGTACAGTTGACAGTATTTAGCAATATCAAAAATACAACTAAAGTGTGATTCGTGCAAATTCACACACATCGTTCTTTTGTACTATTTACGACTCAGCTGCACCACGGTTGCTTTAGGATATTGATCGTCTAGCTCGAGCGCAAACACCATGACGTTAATTTCGAAAATGTCTTCAACATCGACCAATTCATGCAAAATAACACCGGAAAACTTGTTTGGGTTTAATTTCTGTTCATGGCAGTACTTACAAAGTTTCTCTTTGGTTTCACGCTCGCAATCGCATGAAGCGCCGTCAAACAAAGCCAAGCAACGAAACAAGCACAATTTGTCGTCATACTCGTGACCTTTGCAGCATTTGACGAGGGCGTGAGCCCTTTGTTGTTTATAATGAAGGAGGGCAACTTCACCCCACCGCCAATAGGGATGTCAGGTAATAGGCTGACAAAAAATATGATGTTGACAACTGTGACCAGAACCTACTGTTTGAAACTTGTCACACCTTTTCACCACAGTTGGAGTAGTATGGTGACCAAAGAAAAGATGCAAGCTATCTTTAAAATATGAAATTAATAATTGAAAAAATTGTCATAACGCGAAAATATGAAAAATATTACCATAACGCAAAAAAATATGAAAAACTGGAAAAATATCAAAAACAAAAAAAATATTTATAATGAAGGAGGGCAACTTCACCCCACCGCCAATAGGGATGTCAGGTAATAGGCTGACAAAAAATATGGGTCGTGGAAGGGAGGATGGGGAAAACCCCTCGCTAGCCGAACCCAAACACAACTGAAAAAAACGTACAATTCCAAACCTTGACCCCTTCAATCACTACTGGCATCTTAACGCAATGTCACACTCGGCTTCGACTGAACGTGTGTTGGTGTACATCAGAAGTGTGTAAATATAAAAAGCACAATCATAATGGCGGCTACAATGACTTCTTGCTCAACTGCAAAATTGTCTGCAAAGACATACCGCAGATCTTGCACTTACAGCATCGAGATTTACCCCAGTGCTTTAGGAAGAAAATTTTACGAGCAAATGGTGGTTTTTTTGCAGAGTATAAGCTAGGAACTTCACTAAAAACAAACTTTTAAAACTTGTCAACTAAACGAAAATAGACATTCTATTTTCCAGCTTGGTCTGAACTGAATTGTTCAGAAAAAAAGCACCAGCAAAATGCACGTCTTATGGATGATGCTTAAAACCAAGGGGCGTTAAATATGCTGAGAGTATGTTGTTGTCAGGGGCGGATCCAGTGGGGGCGATCACCCCCCTAAAATCTACAAAATAACTTTTAATCACCATGAAGTTGAACAATTCAGAAAACAGCATTCTCCATATGAGGCAGGTTTGTCGTCCATTGTTTCGTCACAGTAGTGTTGTGAAGTATTCTTCATTTATCTTACAGTAGCAAAGCTGTTATGAGACTTGCCTAACAAATATTACTGAAATCGTCCCCCCTCCAAAGAACAGTTATACGTATTCTGAACGCGGTTTCCGGTACGTAGTTTTGTGCAAAATTGACGCAAGACCACTTGGTAGCGCCAAAAAATCGAAAATGTTTGATGCAAAGAAACCTGCTGCAAGTTGGGGCGTCGGAAGTCGATTCTGATAGCTCTTGGCATCCTTGCACTTGAACAGTGTTCGGGTGACTCGTCGTTTTACTGCTAAAAAGTTTTATGCTTTCAAAGCTGAATGTTTCCCTTTCGTCGTTAGATGTTAGATATGAAGCACATACCTTGTTTTCGCGCAGCTGCTGCTTGGGGTAATTTTTCTTCACTTCATCGGAATCTCACCCTGTTGCTTTTGCAGTTTCCGGGTGCATCGACTGAAGTGCTCCCTCATAGCACGATTGCACGGAAACGTTTTGAAACAGTTAGGACATTTCATCAGTGGCGCGTCTTTTTTTTTAATGCACAGCGGCGGATTGCAAATGACGTTTTAAAGTACAACCCTTGGAAAACGTTATGTCACATTCTTGACAGTTCAAAGTTGTTTCTTCACACCGTGGTTGTGATTCGGTGGTTTGTCTGAAATTGCATTAAATTAAGATAAAGCTTTTGTTGCACCGTTGTTGCACGTATCGTCCCTCCACGCCTTTGAAATATGTTTGGACTTTTTGTCATTTTAAACGCTATGAAATGCGACTGCGGAAGCATATTTGTAAAATACTTGCACTAAGCTTACTTCCCAAATACGATTAGGTATTTAGCTATCAATTTAGGGTTAACAATATAATTCACAAATGTGATAAAGACAATATCGTAAACTGGAAAAAGTTACACGTGTCCTCCAAGCAAACTTGCATATGCTTGGCACACTCTGTCTACACAAAGTGTGAAGAAAAGTTGGTTGTTTGCGAAAACGAAACCACAATTTATTATCACCATGGCACTGCACTATAAGTTAAGAAGCACACGACGCCACAATTAAAACAACGGTTGTTCAATTGATTTAGCCCAGTGGTTCCCAACGTATGGATCGAAACACAAGCAAGGGTGGTGAAGATTCAAAAAAGGGTCGCGTTCAGGCCAACCAAATTGGGTTGTGTATTTTCAACGATACCACTGCTTGTCTGTGCCTGTCTGTAGGGTAGTTACTTGAGAAATTGTTGATTGCTGATATTAAAAACGAACATAGTCGCGAGGTATTCACCAAATTAGGATTTGAGTAGGGCTAAAAATCTTTCGGAATGGCTTGGAAGCCATTCTAGCGTACACTGCGAATCGTCTCAAAGTGGCCACCAGAACCGGATTAATGCTGTGGGGGTCATGATCGTTGTGTTCACCTTTATCACTGGCGTAGGCAAACGGAAGCTTACTGACCACTTTACACATACTTAGGCTGACTAACAGAATACAAATTTACCAGGAAAGAGCTGTGGAAACCTTGATTTTTGTAAGTTTATTTTTTGCCTGTGTAAGATATTTCTTGAAAACAAATGCATTTATTTGCATTAAAATCTTTCAATGTTTTGTATTTCATTGAGGTTATTTCTTTTTCTTCCTGGGAGGAGGATTACTACAAACAGATGTCCATGCCAAATGCGCAGCCAGGAGTTTTGTTCGGGAGTGGCCTGTCAACGAAGTGATCAGTCACTAACGTTACCTTGAGTCCGACTTTTTTTCTAATTATTTTCTAACCGTTAAAAATTGATATAAAACACCAGTAACAATCTTAGCAAGTTTGTTTCTGGTGGACCATGCTCTCTTCGGCCTCATTCTGGCTGCGCTAAGACCCCACGCATTTTCGTTGCGCCACTTGTGCCACATCTGGATTATGAGACGTTTTTCCACATCCTCTCGGAAATAATACATGCAGCATAAGCTAAAAAAATACTTTTTTTGGAAACAAATTTAACAATCAGTCTGAGGAATGTAAACACTCACTCGATTTCCAAACAATACTTTCAGCAAATTTTGAGTGAAGGAATGCAAACGGACAGGACAGAAATGGCAGTCGCAAAAGTTTTGACACAAAGCGATGTAGTTTTTGGCTGTAAGAAGTAAACCTTGTAGTTTAGGATAAGCTCCAATGGGTTTTGACTCTCCTTTTATGATTTTTGGTCACATCATTTTTTTTTTTTGGTAACTTATATATTTTCATTTCAAAATCATTAATTTACAATTAGTATTGCACACCCACTATACAATCGATCAACGCTTATCAAATTCTTTCTCCGAAAATTCCACTCTTAGCTAATTTTCACTTCGGATTGGGTTTTTAACACAGCCATTCATGAAAGCAAACAAATTTTACTAAAAAGTGTTGCATGGTTGCGATCAACCCAGCATACTTGCGTCGTAAAACAAACTTATGAAAATTTATACCGAGCAAAAAACAGAACATATTTGAGGTTCCTACAGAATGTTCTTTCTCCTAAGACATTGCCCAACTTTTGAACTCAGGACATCTCAGGCTAGATTGACTTTAATCATTTCAAAAAGTTATTGCAGAAAGCCTGCTTAAAAATTAACGCAGGTAGTAGACACATCAGCGATTTCGTTGATCTTAGTTTGCTGTATTGTGTCAAGTAAATTTAAACTTCGGTTAAGCGCGTTCTACGCATGATAACGGAACACCGTTCTTCCTTGTGCGGTTCTAAAATATGGGTCCATAAAGCATCCCAAGGCGTGACAGAGGCAGATCCCCTGACCCATTCAAAAGGGGAGACTGGAGGCGGAGGTGCTTTTTCTTAACAGTATAATAGGCAATTTCATAGTTTATCAAGATCAACTTGAAACAAATGTATTGCAGATTTTTGGGCATCCATACAATGCAATATGGCTTTGTATAATTTCTGTTAATATTTTTTATGTTAAAATTGCTGCTTGAGTGAACTACAAGCTCACTACTGTATGACTCCAGAACAGTGAATCTAACTCTTGTGCAGTGTAAGTGTGATACCGGCAAATAAATTGTCACTGCAAGAATTAAATAAACTAATAAGAATTTAGCTGTTGATTTAAGGTTTTCTAGAAATTTCAAGCTTTTGGTTCCAATTTCCGAATTTCCAGTAAAATGCTCGTTCTGCTCCCTCCTGCGGACGCCCATGAACTTTGTCCTATGTTTGGACTGCATTTCTCCTTATCATACCTAACTACCTTAAACGAAACAGAATTGGCTAAGAAAAATGCGCTTTTATGCAAAATATATTTGTTACGAGGTAACATGGTGTTCTGCTTTTCACTACTGCAGGGACGTATTTCGCCGGTTGCATAGTACTGTAGGGACATATATGTCCCACGTCCGATACCGGCGAAAAATAAAAAAACACTCAAAAAATTGCTATTTTTATTTGTACGCAGAACGTTGTCGTCATGCAAAAACTCAGGTTTCAAATCAGCTGTTTTCAAATCTGTGGCGAAAGGGTGAAAGTAACGTAAGGTCATCATCGTAAGCGTTTACTGCAAGATTGCCCAGTCCAAGAAAAGGTTAAAGGTACAGCAGGAATTTGCGATATCATAACTAGTAAGCGATACCAAACAAACATCACGGCTTGATTGACGCGCACATAACTCGCATTGTTTTCTGTCTAATATCGTGACTGAGGCCTTGTACTGTAACTCAGATTGAATCATCACATTGGATGTTGACCCTTGGAAGGCATCAATCGATGCAAAAATCATCTCTACATAAATGCCCTTGTTATCGGCTCTGAGCTTCAGTCTTCTTCACTAATACCTTTGGTTGCTAACTTGAAAACAACTAACTTTTCACTGGTTTTGAGAAAACCAATCCCCGCAACATTTCCCATCATGGACCTATGCACTGTATTGCATTTGTAGTTAAGCAATATTATGCTGACAAATTTCTCCATGTCGTGGGGTGTCATACAGAAACGCTGAACAAATTTCTCGTAAAGTCGTTTTTAACCCACTGGCATACTTGATTAATGTTCGAAATCGTGTGACACTTTAAATGTAAAAATTGTCTTTAAGCTTTTTGAATACATATAGTGGAAACTACCATGTTGTCTTAAAAGAAATCATTGAGGAAATTGCGAACTTAGGGAAGGTCTGTTTGGAGAAGTAGACATTTGCTAAAACTGACCGTTAGGTAACGGGATAGAAGACAAACTTTCTCTAAAGGCAGAACAAACTTCTAAACTGTTCTACACTTTCAACATCATCTGAAATCATGGAAGCTGCATTTCGACAAAATTGCTCATTGGTGTTATCCACATCGACGCGTTGAGGTTACACCTGGTATTGAAACAGGAATTAAGAAATCGGCTTTAAATTTTCTTTTCACAAGCTTTCTTTAACAAATTTTTCACTTTCAAATTTTTTGGGGCCAATATATCAAATTGTACATCGTAGAAAGAACGGAAAAAAGATTTTTGACAACCTGAAAACAAACATCTGGCAAAACAAATAAGTGCTCAGCTCACCTATGAGGTATGTTACCTAGTTGTTAATCCGTCTGTTCTTCACCATACTAGTATCTGCTGGTAGTCACATTAAAGGTTAATAAAAGCCTTAACTATCTGCAAAACAGTTCAAAACTGCACCTGAATATATGCTACAATACATGCACTCACGTGCGCATTTTATTGTAAATTGTGGGGGGAACAGCTTGATGTGAAACCAATATAGTCATCGGGTCGATGCAGAACTGACGTTTTATATGTACGGATTCCCTCTCATTTGTAGAGTTGTTTTGAGAGCAACACTAATCACGCTTTGTCCTTGCAGATGATTTTCATGTTAATATACTTAAATGTGTTGCTGGCCATGGTGTTGTAGTTCAGCCTACTTCCATTAATATCGTATTTGGATAAAAACAAGCACAGCAATACAGTAGAACACATCAATTGGGTTTTATCAGAGGTGTCAGTTGGACTGCACAAAATGCTGAATCGCATTGGCCGCACGTGCATATCACTCTTAAAGTAGAACACTTTAACTTTCATGCATTTCATAAGAATTGTGCGTTATAGGAAGACTTGATATCTTATTCAAGTCGCTTAATGTTACAAAGACGATAAATATTTTTCTTGCACATTTCCGTTTTTTGAAAAAGCTACAAATCTGTTTAATACAACTGGGCATCATGCATGTAGCCCCCCCTACCAAAATCTCGATTGATATCCTCTTACCAACACCGAACACGTTTGGCCTAAAATTAGCGTAGCCTACTTCACAAAATGATTTCAATCTATATTTACTGTTGGTGTGTGGAGAATGCATCCTTTCAATCTCTCCTTGCTGGACTCTGCATACACACCCACACAGATTTGTAAAAGGTCCTCATTTTGAAGCCTGAACCCGGCCGGAGCCCGAAGTCACAAGCCCGAATCCGGCTCGACATTTATTTTTGAAGCCCAATTTAGACCCTAAAGCCAAATTTACCGAGGGAGTTAAGATATGCGCAACTGCGGAGTAACAAAAAATGTTGTGCTCGGGTATAGCTAAAGGTAGCCTACACGCGGGGGGGCTTTTGGGGACTTAGCCCCCCCAAATTGAAACATGACACACCATAAATCAGTTGAGTTTTTGTCAATTTTTAGAATGTCAAGCTCCCCCAGCACAAACTCAAGGTCCCCCCGCAGAAACGCAAATTCCCCCTATTGAAAACTTTCATGCGACGGTTCTGGTGCACGATATATCACACCCAAAATAACAACCACCTTGACCAAAACATTGGCATAATCTGGCACAAGCGTAGCATATTATCAAAAGAGAATACCGGGGAATATAATGTTTCTCACGAAAAAAAAGAAACTATCACGAAACTATGCACGGTGACGCTATAGACATGACATGCCGGCTTGTAGGCTTCTTAAAACAAGCCAAGAATCGCGTGAGTGATTGATCGCTTTGAGCCAAAGCCATCGCGTGTTTATTTCCTCACCTCTGTCGCCTTCTCGAAAAGAGTGTGAGACTAATCCGGGCAGAAAACAAAAGAACGCAGCTGTGTTTGCAAACAGAATTAGCTGAAAAAAAATCACTTCTCTCACAGAAGTTACAGCGGTGAGCACAACAAATCTACGTCACGAAAGAAAAAATCCTTACTCCTAATGCTATAAAAAAGTTTTGTATGCAGGCCCGAAATATTTTGACAAACTTAAGTGCGAGCCCGGCCCGATCAGAAAAGCCCGGCCTGATTTACAACTCTGCACCGCGTCAAAAGTTTCATCCAAAGAGTTCTACTGTACTTGCATAACGACACGAGAATATGTATTTGAGATTAAACCAAAATGCACAACGGTGACCTAGCAAAAAGTACCATGTAACACCTTTAACACCAAAAGAATGTCCAACAAAACTAGGTGTGATGTACTTGTAAAGCAAATGTTCTGCACTTGGATGAAAACATTGCTGCATTGTGGGTTTGGTTAAACTCAAGTAAATCAGATGACTTTCGACTGAATGCATTCAGCTAAAGTGCAAAGTGTAAGAGCCACGGAAAAAATGTTTTTTTTATTTGTTGGTCACCATTGTCACGACATTACAAGAAGTGAAAATAAATATAGGTATATTTTATCCTTATTTCCGAGACAAGTCGCTACGTTTTGAACTATAGGTCAATATACAGCTAGGTAAATACTGGAGGCTACTTCTCCAACGTTTTGAGTGAAATCCTGCTCACTAATAGTTGAAGACAGTCTTTTGCAAAACTGCCCATCCCAAAACTAAGTCTTCACAAGAGTGCTGCCTTTTTGTCTTCGACAAAAGCTTCGCAGAGATTTGCCTTAAAATCTTACTTTCTAACATATACACTAGCATCATTAAATTATACGCTGTCTGTTTCTGAATACGTGACAAGCAACGTTGCAGCAAACCCAGTTAAATTTTTGCGCGAAACAAATAATGGCTGTACTGTATAGTATCTCACATGTGCAGCTGTAATGTTCTCACTGTTTCAAGAAAATAACATTTCTAACAGTATGCCACAGGGTAAAATGTCGGACAAAAGCAGTTAACCATCTTTCATGGTCATTAGAAACTTGAAAAATGCTAAAAAGTATTTTATCGAAGCTAAAAGTTATAAACTAATAGAATCAGTGATACCAAACCAAACTGTGTTTCAACATGAACTTGGCTATGTGTAGCCTACCATCTAACATGAAATGCTCTTCACACAAAACGTGACAAACATCACTTTTATTTTTGAAACCTCTCCAAATACAAAACATAAAGAGAAAAAAGTGGAGGGGACATGGCATATTATATCCCCTCACCTGAAAAAGTGGGGGACACGTCCTCCGTGTCCCCGACGAAAAATTGCGCCCATGCATGAACTTAGCGTGTGCCCACCTTGGGGTTAGCAATAAAGAACCAATAAGACACACCGTTTATCCATGTGACATTCATTTTTTGAGGATCGGGGTTTTACGCCTGACAAACGCAGTTGAGAGAACTCAGCCAGCAGCAAACTCTTTTATTTTACACTTGTTGGTTTGTTGCAGAGTGATCTGTCCGCAGAGGTGGAAATATATTTATTTAAAACTGTTGCTCAACGGAAAATCTATTTTTACTGAAATGCTTCACAAGAAATTGACCACGCTAAACAACCTTAAAAACATGTTACTGATAGGCCAGCATCAAATGCTGACAGAAAGGGGTAGTTTCCCTCCGCTCGTGACCTATTAATGTGTAGTGTAAGTTTTGGATCGGTTTGCTTCGCATCTAGCTGTTCGGCCAAAGGAAGCTTTCAATGGTTTTCACAGCATCGGGGATGTTATACCTTTGACTGCCTATGCGCATGTAGTGGCTTGCGCCACTACATAAGTGCCTTCTCAATCATTTTGTCCAAAGAAAAAGTTGTCCTGTAGCTTAATCGCTGTCTAGTAGCTTATGGCTTCAGAATAATCTTGGTCACAGTGGGTTTCTGTAGAGTCACAATGCAGAGTCTTGGATGGTACATAAAACTCCCGAACTCTATACATACAGTCAAAATCTTATCACTGTTGGTCACAGTATACCTGGGCAAAATAATTATCACGTTTTCTTGGAACTCAAACATGAATCTTTATCGGTTCAGTCACAAGTTTACAGTAAAACATAAAAGGATCAGATTATAATTTTTATTGAAGTAAAATGTACATGCAACCAAATTATGAAATAAGCATGCAGTAAAAACACAAACTATTGGATTTCACATTTTGCTTTTTAGTGCTTAACGCAACTTTTAGATGTAAAAAACGCTTTTGTTGGCTTGTACATAAGGGAAAATTTCATAATTACAAGGCGAAAATCGTAGTGAAAATTCCCATATTAATGATGCTTTCTTATGTAAATAAAATACATTCTGAAAATAAAGGCAGCTGCATGGGTAAACAAAATTCTATGATTAGGAAGGTATTAAATTTAATAAGAATATCTTTTTGTGCAAAGCATCATTACAAATCCAAATATACACCGTATGGATTACCAGTACAATATTATTTATCTCTGCTATAAAATGCATGAAGTGGTGTGATTTATTATGCCTATATGTTATGTTGTGATTTGTTATGTCTATTTGTGATTTGTTATGTTATGTCTATGCAATCCTTGTTATACATGTTTGTTTATTGCTGCTGATGACCTCAGGCTCCACTTGTTTTAGCCTCAGCAGCTGATGAGAGATGGGATTCATAAGGCAGAAAATCAAGTGTATTGTTACTATCACGTTTTCAGAGACGTACATGTAGGACATTTGGCCACATTCGTAAAGAAATACTGAAGTTTTCATATGGAAAAATTTGTCTTCAAGAAACAAGAATGGACCTGCGACAATACCAAGTTACAGTACTAATTAGCAACTGATTAAAGACAAAAATATGATGCGTCAAAGATTAGTAACGATAAACGCATTAGGAATAGCAATTTTGTAAATATTTATTCTTTTGTTGCAGATGGGCATCTATCTTCATTATCTTCGTTGTCAGAAGCAATATTTCCGACTCGAGCCGATCTTGATAATGCCTGTCGTGATACCCTGAAAAACAGGAAAATTTTAGTGAGAAAATTTATTGTGAGATAGCTCAAACGTATTTTTTAATCAACTTTTTATTTATTTCCATGCATAGAAACAGACGTAATTTGAATATATGGTGTTGATCGACTGTATATTTGAAGCTCAGGTGTTACATTTATGGTGCCAAAATTTTTGTTTTGTTTCTAAAAGCAATTAAATTGAATCTCCGGAAACACCAGATAGGGTGAACATGTTTGATTACTGTTCTTTTTACTACACAGGTTGCTGCGCATGTTTGATTACTGTAAACGTATTTTGTTTTTAAAAATTTTGTTTTAAGTTAGCGTCGTCTAGCACAACTTCGATTGACAAAATTTGACTAATAATGCCGCCCTTTGCTCTCTCGATTCCCCATAGTGTCGGTCAGCAGAATTGGTGACGAGGATTCGACGATTTCGTAATCTAGCGCACAGTTATGACTAAACAATTAGTTTTTTTCTGTTTTATCTCGTACAGCGTGCAATAAAACCCCGTTCGTTTTTTCTCTGATTAGTGACGTTTTCGTCTCATTAGCAACATCTCAGCTGTGGAACCCATAGCGTTTACAATAATTCATTATTTGTTGTGGGAGAATTAGCGCGCATTAGCAGTTCACCAATCGGCGTTGAAGTTGTACTGCAATCTATTTAGTGGTTGTATTTTTGAACCAGTGTTTAATTAACTGCAAATAATCGCAGTTGCGTGTCTTTCTCAATGTTAATTGTATGTGGAACGCTCAACTAACTGGCTATGATGTCTGTTTGTTCTGTTCAGTTGCGTTTATGCTTAGTTCATTTCTGTTGTGTGCAGAAACCGGCTTTGATGATCAAGCGCTGTTGAAGTTTGCTGCTTGAATTGTGGCAACAAAGTTTTGTTCGTACCATTTCTCGCTCCGTACGCAAAGTACTGAAGGGAATACAAGGTTGCGGTCTCGTTGTTTCGGGGAATTTGTAAGGTGTCAGGGTGGGCGAAAGCTTTTTGGGTACGCGTTTAAACTTTCTGTAAGTGGTAGCTCCCTACAGCTCGCAAATAAATGCTAGCACCACGACATGAACAACAGCTCGAAGTTGAAAAATTACCACTGCGGAGTGTTCGACGTCGATTGACCAAACACAGATGCCAATGAAACTCCATGAATTATTTTTGCAATGTTGTCGCGAAACTCCTTGTTTCTGACAAGGAATAGTATGAAGAGAAAGAAGCCTGTAAAAATGAACATTTTAAATGTACGTGGATTTGAAGCCACCTCTGATGATGAAATAAAATATTTCATCAACCTTTTTGGGATTGATTGCGACGCAAACACTAGTTTTTTGGCCGTAACTCATCAACCGTTTTGCTGTATTGAGACAACGTTGAACTGAGATTTTGATGTATTTAATAGCAAAAAGACAATAAGACTTTACAGCTATAGATGTGCATTTTTCTGTTTTTTGGTTTGTTTTGGTTTGGCGATTTTTGTTTGCTGTTAAACATTTCATTTCACGCTCATTAACAACTATTTTTAAACCGTATATTGCTTGGAAAACTTGCAAGTTGTCCAACCAACCTAGAAAATTCACGAATTGGATCGTTTAATAAGAAAAGTGGTTAGTTTTATCAACCACGAAACACAATTGAGTAATTTATCCGTTTAAATATCACCTTTTGCTCTCAACTCACAAACAGTTGCCAGTAGAGAAACATTTTTGCACAAATTTTCGGGCATAATTCTGCCAAAAAGAAAAATACACCTTTGTGCTGAAAGGTGTTGAAATAAATTGTTCATTTCATTGATTGTTCATTTCATTGAGGCTTTTACTTTTGTCAAATTCTGTTCCTTAATTTTTATCGGATTTCCAGCAATTTATTGACTCATAAAAGCTTTCCACTAAGTGACTGTACTACGAATGGCGACTCGTTTCAAACTTTGATGTGTATACTATGCTGGGATCAAAAATAGTTTTTGTTGGTAAAAAAAGGTTTAAAAATTGACCAAAATGTTTGTATGCCTATCACATCCAAAACAGTTGCCCAACACTCGCTTTGAACTGTATCACTGAAAAGTAAGACAAAAACCAGTTAAGACTCGCTGTTGCTGCGACGGAAATTTATGACTGGTGATGGTATAGAAATGCAAAATTGACTTTTTTACATTTTTATTTTTTGTCAAACACTTCAACCAGTTCACTACTCCTTTACATATAGAAAACAAGTATTTACTAATTTCTGCGTGGTCAGTATTGCAGAAATTAGCCTTTCAGACGTTGAGGTCTTTTAAAAATTAGCCTATTGTTTTCGTGTGCTTAGTTGTCTTTATACTGTGTGGCATCCACAACATTGATTGTTATACATATGAAGATATAATTTTTGACATCACTTTGGAAGCAATTTTCAAGGTGCTTTTGTTTAACTTATTTTTAACGTTTAAATTTTATTTGTCTTAAGTTGGTCCAGATTTCAATGTTCTGTTGTATTGTGCAACGTCTTCACTCCCACACGCAAGGCACTAGACTATAAACACTCATCGCAGTAACAAGGAATACACAAATACATGAAAGAAGACCAGGATGTATACATGGCTGTAGTAGAGGGTATACGCTTGATGGCGCTAATATATTTACGTTGATGAAACACAGGATTCTAAGACACACGTATGATTGACGCCATCACGAATATTATTATGTAGTACTGCGATGAATTCCAAGTACATCGATTTAAAAGATGCATGGGGGAGTGGGAAGCTGCGAAGGACCAAGGGTCATCTAGGCTGCAGACTTCCCAAGGACGAAGCTGCTTATAGTGTAAAGGCAACAGTGCATAATATTTAGCAAAAGTCATTTGCTTTGGGTAGAAAATGTAATATGGGTAATGCGGTTATACGGTGAATTGAAGTAAAATGTATTGCAGGCAAGGCCAAACCACCAGAAGAAAATGTTTTGAAGTTGTCAAATTAAACATTGACTGTTTTCCCACATTCAATAATAATCGTGAATGCTAGAGGGGAAATGTGTCAAAAGCTATTGACCGCTGCAGCACCGCAGTGGTGTCACGAGATTTAAGCAGGTTGAGAACCAGTCGCGCAATCATGCTTTGCGGAAAAGAACTCGTCGATGCATGCATGTGAATGGAAATTCTCTTGCTTTGTGTCTACAGACTAAGGCGTCCCACTACTTCATACACTTGTTTCAATGCGACAAATCCTCGTAAACGGAACAAAAACCGAATGATGTGATATTTAACCGAGATACTGCATGATTTGACAGTTTCCACTGTAACAACGTTAAGTAATTAAATCAAACCACTTGGTTTATGCACACCCATCAATAAGCAGGGTCGGCCCTAGTAGATGCGAGGCGCAATGCAAGACCTAGGCGCGGGGCCCCTCTAAGCAATGGCGTTATGACGCCATCGTGCTCAGTCAACCATGCTGCGACCTTTTTGTTGAAGATGTTTTAGCAAAATGGCCTATATGAAAAAAGACGGAAAAAGCATGCTTCTCTGGTGGACATTGAATTTAGCGCTGATTTGAAATGAGATTTTTGGCTATTACGTAGCGACATATTACCGAGTAAAAAAGCTTTAAGATATTATTCATTGAAAGATTTCATACCGGCCAGCAAAAAGCATTACGAATCTAGGGGTAACTTGAACTAAAGGTACCCGTACGAACCAGTGCTGGTTCGCGTATCGAAAGTTGGGACGACTTGACTTAGAGCAGTGTTTTTCAACCTTTTTGCTGCAGCGGAACCTTCCACAAATGTTTGCGTTGCTCATGGAACCCTGTGCAATGATCCAAGTTCACACTTTCTTGCATATGACGTATCACAAAGGCAGGAATAAGTAAAAGCAATTGATAAACAGAGATTTCAATACGATTCATAGTGGCAAGGATACTGTGAAATAGTGGTATTGCTATTTCGTCCCAAACAATTTCGGTCTGTTTCGGCGGAACCCTGGCAGCAACTCGCTGAACCCAGAGGTTCCGCTGAACCCCGGTTGAAAAACACTGCCTTAGAGAACCACCCTACGAGATATGTTGCTTGAAACTCTGATCATCTCATCGTAATCAAGCTGAGATGTAACTTCATTTTCAATCGAATTTATCTTCCTCTTTTCATTGTCACTACGGTAAGTTCTACCTACGTTACGCTCTCTTTTCGACATGTTTTTAGGATGTGGAACATCTAAGTTTCTCTAAACAATATTTAGGCCTAGTTATTTCAACAAGTCGCCCGACAACAAATGCAATAAGAAAGTCTTTCAATTTTACAGTTTTTCGCATCAGTTTTGATTCGCGTTTGAAGGCATCAAGTATTATTTGCGATAAGATGGGATTTCAAGCTTTGCCTTGGTTACTTTCTACAAGCTATAGTTTCCGACAGGAGGGTAAAACTGTACTGCCGCCAGAAGTAATCCACTGAGGCATGGCAACCGTTTAATGTGGATTGCAATTTAAAAGAGTTTTGGGCTGTCATAAATTAAAAAAATTGGGGCCACAGTGAATACAAAGTCTATAATCAAATCGCGGCACGCCATACATTTTTCTCAAAGAGAAGGCCGCAGCTTGCAATTGTTTCAGAACAACGACCAACAATAGTTTTGGTACAACTAGCGTTGCCACTCAACAGCTATTGACACTGCTACGACAGGCTGACACGCTGCAATGCCCAGTACAACACTTGTTGCTGTTGATTGAATTGTCAAATGCTGGAGTCTTCGTACTCGAATAGAAGATAGATGTTTACAGGTTCAGCCAACCTTTCATCGTTTGTCATTTGCCTCAATGTTGTCGAGTTAATTTTGGTTTGATAAAATATTAAAACATCTAATTTATCTTCTTCTAATTTATGCTAAAATCTGCCATAGAGCAAAATTGCAGGTCTTTGCCAAAATGCAAAAGATTCGCACCTTACGTAAGCAAAACTGGCATCAAAGTTAATACGACAGACACTCGTTTCGACCTTTTTCTCGATCTTTTTCACTACTAACAACGACGTTCCATCCATAAAGAGTACGATATGGTGGAGCTCAGATATAACACACTAGCCTGAGAATTGAGCACATTTGATGACGTTCGATTTGGAGGAAATTCAACACACTTGTTCAAACACAAGCATTGTTTGCTAGCAATGAGATTCATAGGTCTTTTCTACTAAATTCTTGAGCGTAATGAGCCTCTGGCAAAAAATGAACAGCTTTCCCAAACACCGTTGTGCGGGTCCCCCAGAGGCGCGGGGTCCAATGCAGCTGCATCAGTTGCATCGGCCTAAGGCCGGCCCTGACAATAAGAATATGACGTATGGATCTAGTAGCTGAGTAATACGTATTTCTTATACTCCGAGTAATACATATTTCTTAAAAAAGTGCCAAACACGTTTAATTTTTTATTTCTGAAGGAACTCTCGACCCGATGTCTGTTGCACTGAATTTCATCACTTTAGCACCTGAGTTTGAACGTGCTTTTGGTAAAGCAAATTGTCGAGTTTAGATTTGTCTTTTATTATACGAATGAACATCTGTAATGAATTTAGGTGGGAAGCACAACTTTGCACTGCTGCGCCAGCAGCCATATATTCAGAACAGAGAAAGCATTCCAACATGTAAATTCTTAGGTATGCATTTTGCTTCTGGCAGTTTGTTGTTTAAGTGTAAGTAGTCGCTTGCACTGAATGTTTTGTTTAAAAAATTCACGGAAGGAAGGTATTATCTCTGCAGTAGAGTTAGATGTTAAGCATTTTGTCACAGCCCATCTGTTTATAATCAACATTAATTCCGTGAGTGAAGAGATCATCAGGTGAAGTGACGGCGACCTATTTCCGTATGTCTTGAGCTTAGCTTTTATTTTCCAATTTCGAGGGTAGCAAGAGATAAACGTATCAGAACAGGATTTTTGCATGTGCTTCAGTAGCTTGTACTGTAGAGGTGTGAGATCTTCACAAACGAAGACGTGCGGTCTTCATTCGATATTTTTGAGATCCCGTTTGTTAGTGAGAAACTCGTTTCTGTTTTTGTATGACACAAATCTTGCAATGATTGGGCGTGGATTCTCCTTGTTTGTACTTTTTTGTCCTGGTCGATGTACTCTCTGTATTTCATTATCATGGAGATCGTTTCGAGCTCATCGGCTGTTTGGAGCAAGACCTTTTCCCCATCATCGTTGTCTTTTTTATCTTTTTCTACTCCATAACTAAGAATGTTTTCTCTTCTTATGTCTTGTTCTTATCTGTCAAGTTGAAAGACAATCTGATTTGTTTTCTGAACGATCCGATTGCGTAGTTGTTCTTTTTCTTCTTCATGCTGATTCAACTTACTTCCATATTCAACCATTTTTTTGTATTCCATGCAGTTATTTTCAAGGTTTTGTGTGATGTCAGTTAGTTTATTCAGTTCTTCATTTTGGATGTTATTTAGCTTGTGCAATGTTTGTTTCAATTCTTTGATTTCTTGCCTGAAATTTTCTTCTTTTGAACGTGGTTTGGCCCATGTAGCCTTGCTCACTATGCTTGATTTATTCATGTTCGCTATGCTTGATTTCCTCGATTATCCAATATCAAAGGACCAGTAAAATCAGCAGCAAGTTGCAAATTGTTTGATACAGTATTAATTTAGATTATTACATACACTATTACATACACTATCCCCTGCCTTATTCAATGAGATACCATCTATGTAAGCCTAGTTTATGTAGTAAATTATCTGAGTGCGGAACTACTCTGGTGTCTATTTTCTCATGGCACGTATCTGCTTTATGCACTGCTAATTCAGAATAGTATGCAGTAATTGTAGTTGAACTAACAAGCGATTGAATTCGGGGCGACTCGAGGTCAGCAGCGTCTTTCGGGCTCATCACACGATTGATGCTGACTGACACTGAATGCAACCGTTCGAGACTTGCGTCAATGAAATTTCCATTTGATCCAATGCTGACTAGCACTATGTTTGTTCTTTGACGTTGGTTACGCAACAATCAATGGAGAAGTACTCACGAGAGCTCGTTAAATGTTTTGTAAACTAGGTGGAGAACAATGATAAAATTAGTTATTTCTCTGACTACTAGGTTCATTCATATTGATCAGAGTTACTGGACAATTTTTAAATACCACTTAAATTTAAAATGCAAAATTACGGTCTGAATGGAACAGTATTTGAGATGTTCACATCTTATTTAACCAAACGTTAGCAATAAACTATTGTGAATGGTTCAAATTCAAATTGTAAAAATGTAAATTGTAGAATTCCTTTAGGTTCAACTCTAGGGCCACTGCTGTTTATAAATATAATGTATATCAATGGTCTACCTCTTTGTTCAAAATTTAAAACAGTGCTTTATGCAGATAATGCCAATCTGTCACTTTCACACTCCAGTCTATATTCTTTGCAAAGTATGGTTAATCATGAATTACGTAAAGTACATGATTGGATGTCCCTGAATAAGCTATTTATAAATTATGCTAAGTCAATGTATCTTTTGACAGAAAAGAAGGTAAAAAACAATTTAGCAGAGGAGTTCTTAGTTAGACTTGACAACCATCAGCTTGGCGTTATTATACAGTAGATAAAAAGCTTAATTGGTCATCACACATAAAAAGCATTGAAACAAAGTTAGATTTTGTCGTCAACGTGATCTGCAAAACGAGAAACAAAATACCAAAACATGCTCAAATTGCTATAGTTTTGCATACACCCATTTAAGGTATTGTATTACAGATTGGGTCTGCAACTGCGTCACACATAAAACCAATCTATGTGAAAAAAACAACATATTGCGCAACATGACGTTCAGTAATTATGGCACACTTGTAAGCCCCACTCACCAAACGTTGAAGTTTCAAAAAGTGTAGGATATGTAGATACTGTATATATAATGGAATTGGTCAAATTGATGCACAGATTTCATTACGGGTTATTGCCCAGTATCTATAACAGTCTGTCACAGAGATCATCGGATGTACATAACTATAATACATGATCTGGTAGTGGTAGTCATAAAAACTATTTTATTTCTAGTGTCCATGGTAATTCTGGCAAAAATTTGATGCAGGTAGAAATTAATGCGGAACATAAAAACTTACCTTTTCACCAGTTTAAAAAAGGACGTGTAAATATTCGTTATCACAGTAAAGAATTCCTCGTTTCATTTTCAGAAGTGCCTGACAAATTACAATTAACTTCCAACAGCATATTGCTTAATGTTTCCACTGGAGTATCTACTGAATCAATAATGGGAACATTTGTCCTCATTTGTTGGTTTTCTTGCTTTCTGTTTCTTTTGTTTGTTTGTGTTTCGCGAGTGTTCGGGAGTATCAACTGGAACACCCAAGAGTTTTTTCCGTCTCACAACTGCAAGCTTAGGAATGCTTCCAAGCATTTACAGACAGCGTTTGTTTTTTTGTTTTGTTTTGCACCCGGGTGTGTTGGCAGTAAACAATACAATCATGTTGATTGTAGATGACAGCTTGGGCTCTGAGGGACAAACCCGAGCAAAGCGCGAGAGAATGAAGTCGAGAGAACGCATTCCACGAAAAGCATTTTTTGATTCCAGTTGCATGCAACATGAACGCGAATTGCCAGAATTGGAACAAAATATATGAACAGTGACAAGGCCCAATGAAATAAGTTCGAGTTAACAACTTTAACAGTGAAGTAGTTTAATTGAGCCACAAATACACAGAGCAAGCAAGATAACGTTCTACAATATAAATCGTAATCGAAGACTCGGGCTATGACCGAGGAGCCCGAGAGCCGGAGTCGCCACTGGATTGCAGTGATTCGGATAGATTCAGTATATACAAAAGTAGAAAAAATTCAGATTTGCATGTCAAGTGATTTTCGTAAAGAATTTAATTCACATTTCATGTTTTCGCAAACGTTGGAATACTTCAAAGCAAATGAGACAAATCAAATTGAAAACAACTGTTCTTGAAAACACAAAACACTTTGATTCACCAAGTTACAATATCGTAGGCCCAAAATTACAACAAGCATTGGTCGAATAATACTATTGTAGCAGCCAAATTAGACAAAACCCACCTTGCAAAGAATTCAAAATTGTGAATATGTATGCCAGTGGTGCGTTGTATGTGGAAGAAGAAAATAAAAAGAATCCGAAAATCCATGTTAGTACAAAGGTAACAAACAACGAGAAGGACGACAATGCATTTTTGGTAATCAGCTGCTGTTTCGATTAAAGAAATGTACGAGAAACATTTTAAGTTGAGACTTTTCGTAAAAGGACTTTCCCGACACAAAAACTGTCTATCCTTGTTTACTGCCTATTGATTAGAACAAATTAGTGTCATCTGAAATGAGACGTTTTAATCATTATAGACAACAGTTAGGTTTTGCTTCTAAACAGCTTTTTAAAGTGGTTTTGTTTCTTTTGGGGGTTTGTTTTGATATTTTGTGACGTCATACAATTTTTGTTCGTTAATTATTTTATAAAATGTTACATACCGGTAACATTCGTCATTTAAACACAAAGGTTACCAATATTTAACATTTGCAAAATGTGTTGCAAGACTATGCTACAGTGCTTAAACAGATGCCCTCTCGGGCGGAAAAACTGCTTCAAAACAATTTCTTTTGTAGGAAAATGCATAAATTACAATTCATTCATGCACGTTACAAAATCACCAAAGTAAAGCCAACTCTCATCCTCAAATTACCAACTTTCAATTGCATTTAACCACATTCAGGTTTTCCTGGCTTCAATTCCCCATTAAACCTTTGTGAATATACTCATCCAATCCCTACATCAAAACACAACATCACCCAACTAGAACCATACAAATATTTGCGAGTGAAAAATAAGAGCTGACATTACACAGTGTAGGTAGATGTTTTCTTTGCTTGTGAAAATTCCAAAAGCAGTTAGTTTTTTACTATGCACAAATGCATTTGTGACAACACACTGATACAGTAGGCTACACTTTTTTCATCAAGTGCACCTTTTCTGTCTTCGATGAGCTCTTTATCAGATGCCAAAACGTAGCCTTACAAGCAATTTTGACAAACTGTAGGCTACACAGAACAGTAAATGACTCTCCAAATCATAAGAGAGTAATATAGAGGAGAACCAAAATACTTTAAAATTTAAAGTATAAGTAGACCTGATGCATTGATCTGAATTGCGTAGTGTCATATCTCACTAGTAGATCATTTCCATTACTCTCAGGCTGATCAAGTTTCAGTTGTCAGTCCTAAAATGTCAAGGATCACAGTTTATGGATTGGGTTGTCCTATAACCCAAAACGATGGTCATATTAGAGGGTGTCATTTACCAATCTGTGAGCAAGTGCTGCGGTGCTATTTGTTCAATTGCTAAAATCCACATCGCCCAATCAGACTCAACGGGATAGTGCTTAAATTGTTGTAAGTGAATTATTACCGTTTTCGCAGAAAGCAGACATACCATACCGACCATGACAAAAAAGAAAGTCGAAGACAAAATTTTTTCTCTTACCACACGAAATGCAAAGTTAAGAGCGATGCCAACAGCCAGGATAAATTCGGAATCAACGAAACGAAAATCATTGGATGAGGAAAAACGTCTCACGACTACGTTTGCAATATGGGCAGCCTATGTGGAAAGCCGCTTAGTTCATGAGCACGATGTGTTTTTCTCAACTCCATGAGCACGGTTCGACAGATAGTTATGCGATACCATAACAATAAGCTTAGGAAAAAAGTGAATAGAAAAGCTGAAAGAGCGAGAGCGCAAGTTCTGAGAAGGAAGACGGAAGTAATGCGAAAATGAAGGCGAAAAGAGAAGGAACTACTCTAATGCGAAAAATGACTGTGGGATCCATTAATAACAAGCTTACGAATAAAAGCTGAAAGAGAGAGAGCACAAATTCTGAGAAAAGGAAAGAAGTAATGCGAAATCAAGAAGGCGAAATGAGAAGGAACTACAGAAACTCGAAAAATGCCTATAGTATCCTATGACAATAAGCTTAAGAAAAAAGTGAATAGAAAAGCTGAAAGAGCGAGAGCGCAAATTCTGAGAAAAGAGTAGTAACGCGAAACTCAATAGAATTTAAAGCCAGTGATTTTAATAGCGACCAAAACGATGAGACAATACCGCAATATGATTAGGAAGAGTCATTCACCTGCTGGTACACAGCCATAGATGTCTGGAACAAATTGTACACTTGTATGGTACGAATTTTCTATAGTGCTCCCGCCGTATTTTTCTGTGATGCGACAATGGATAGTTATGAAAATTCAACTGCACTTGAGCCATAGCATCGTTGAATGTGAGAATAAGTTTGTAAATGCGGCTTGGCAGCTACAGACCGCCATACGGCGGCGACTTCTCGGCCAACGAAAGAGTAATTTTGCTTTCTGGCCATCCCAATGGCGACACTCAGCTGCTTAATCTTGGAACCGTTTCTTTTGCTCACATTAAAGCGGCGCGGAATAAATGTTTAAATCTAAAAATTGAAATAACATTTATATTGAAATATCCGGTTTGTGCGATTAACCGTGCTATTTTTTTCACGTTTGAATGGTTTGAGATTCTGGAATCTTAAGCGAAAACGCGCTTAAAGCGTTTAACCCAGTGGTTGCCAAATTGGGGTAATATGCGATTTTTCGGGGTACCGCGGAACCAAAACCACAATGTTGTTCTGTACTATGCGCGATCACTGCAAAATATTAAGGATAATAAGACATAGTGGCTACCTTGATTAGGGGGTAACGGCTCGAACATGTTTGGGAACCACTGGTTTAACCGATATACAATTAGTTGGAGTAATCTGTATTCACTCTGCGAAGTAGTGTGCGTTTGCAAAGCCATGTTGAGTGAATAAAACAAACAAAGAATTGCAAAGGTTCGCACAAGTCTAGAGCAAGCAACCGCAACACATTAAGCATGCGGGCCGAGTGGGAACATGCATATCTGTGACTACCGGTAAATCTTGTACAATGTCGCTTAAAAGAAAGCGTTTTTCATTTAACGCTGCAAAATATTGTTGCACGAAATATATGACAAAATTGTCAAACAATCAGTGGCCTATAATTTTGGGTGCAGGACTCTATACAACCTGCCCTTGGTGAGCGAGTGTTAGTATTCATCAGGTTAAATGCAACATTCCTACATTGCGGCCTTATCGTGAAAAAATATATACCACTTTCTTGAACGATGCAGAATTTCTAACAACTTATGGCTGCGTGCTTTGATGCAGTCAGATTGTTTCTATTCGTCCTTATTCTTTGAACTCTATAACCGCAGTTGACTTTGTGACTGAGTGCTCGGACGTAGCAGTGTTTGTTTGGTTGAGGGCGTGTGCAGGTCACAATACTTCCGTACTTTTCCTGGCCTTGACCAGGGTTGGATTCAGTGTCCTACTCTGGATGTAGTGTTGTTCCAAGTGTTACGGGTTAGTGAACAAAATAGTGTTAGGAAAGTGTCTGTAACCCTGTTGTTCTACCTCCAAACTCGCTATTAATTGTTGTGTTGTGTTTGTTTATACCAATCTGCATTGTGCAGACTGTGTGTGTTTGTACTCTACGCACTTAGCAGGTTTTTTAAAGGAAAATGTTAGGCAACCGGGATGGATCTGTAGGGATCCGATATCTCTGATTCTAGGGACCCGATGATAATTTTCTCCGATTCTAGGGACCAGAATCGGGTCCCTAAAACGCCTTAACAAAACCCTGGACTTGGTGTTTGTTACAAAACCTTAAAATTAAACAAATTCACCAAGAAATACATTTGTTTTTACAACTCATTTAAAGGGGGGCGCGATGAAGAAAAGGTTAAGAACCACTGCCTTGAGTGGTTTGCGGAAACTCATTTCCGCACAACGTGCGCCGTGAGTCACGGCACTACATTCGCATTGAATGTTGCAGTGGTGGCAAGTGTAGTCCGTGAAAATTTTCCCTGCACCCAACCGGCAATGCTGAGCGCGAAATTGAAAAGCCAGCAACTATGCTTGAAGCCTTTTCAGAGCTGAGCACAGCAGGAGCGAGGTCCTTTTCTAACCTTCAAACGATCCTTCTCGCTCCACTTTTTAACCATTGTGAACCACGTTATGAACGCGAGGCACTTTTTCGCTTGACCAGCCCATGACTGGTTGTTGAGCATCATGTCTCGGCATTCGGATGTGACCAACATATGTCGTGGAAGTCAGCAGAACAAAACACAACCAGGGCTGTGGAGCCGGAACTCAAGTTTCAGGCTCCGGCTCCAGGTCCGGGCATTCAATTTTTTTGGCATCGGCTCCAACATCTAGAAGTTTTTGACTCCGGCTCCAGAACAATTTGGTCAAAAAAACAGAAAAAGCATTGTATTATTTGTATAACTCGCTCGCCCCACAGACTATCCCTGGGGAACCGGAAATCAAATTTCAGGCTCCGGCCCCACCATCTAAAAGATTTTGGCTCCGGTTTCAGCAACCCAAAATTGCTTGGGCTCCTGCTCCACAGCCCTGGTTGCAAGATGTGCACTAGAGTTACGACTTGGAACAAATTATTCAAAATCTTAGATTGCTGCATTTGAAAGCAATTTTGTGAAACAATGGTTTACCAAATTTTTTTGTTATCAATTCGACGCCCAATGTCATACATGAAAAATCGTCAGATCTTCTCAGAAGTGTAATATATTAAGAAGCGTTTGGCGAACACATGACTTAATAGTATGATTTCTATCCTTCTTTACCTCGGCGGAATTAATAGTTTCACCGCTCATAGCATCTTTGGTTACAAACCCGCTTTTTGTTATCTCCCTTAACATTTTTGATGTTGTTAATGCAAACCTGCTGTCGGCTGATTTCAAAGCTTAAAGGTAAATCGATCCCTGAGTTTTCAGATCACTCGAAAAGCGCGAATTGGAGCGTGAGTACCGCGCATTTTTAATTGAGCAGTGTGAGCGCGGCTCCCTCTCAGCTTTCAATACGATCCACCCGGGATAAAACCTCGACAACAATTTCCACTTATAAGACAGTGTCGGAATATGCTGCAGGAACTTAACGACATAAAATCAGCCACTCACCACTAGAACCACCGCACAAAAGCACATTCCTCCTAAGCCAATCAGGTGAAGAATACGTCGACCTGCTCTTTCAATGAGCGATATGCTCACCGCAGTCATGATCACGTTGACAACTCCCATCCCCAAAGTTGCAACCGCACTACAAAGGCAATCGGCATTATCGAAACAAGCGATTCCATGACTCCATGTCAACGCAAAAACAAATCTTGTTTAATCAACGAACGTCAGATACTTAAATTTCATTCCGATTGAACCAAACGTATTTCGCGTGGATTTTTCAGAACGCATACAATGTAGGCTGCTCTAAGGTACTCACGTGAAAGGCGGTTTGACGCCAGCATGTTCAAATATTCCCGTGGAATAGTAGAAAACCGCGTTAATTCCTGAAAGCTGCTGGGAGAGCTGCATCACCACAGCCACCAACAGTGCCCGCCGAAGGTGTGAATGTCGAAACAGGTCAGCGATTTCTGG
>Ga0210059_1003115_pt1 | contig 26402 bp, 14 predicted proteins | sample Ectturendosymbi2_FD_188042 | JGI IMG/M metagenome (GOLD analysis project Ga0210059, IMG submission 188042) | Ecteinascidia turbinata endosymbiont from Florida, USA - Sample 2 (SPAdes) (version 2) | ecosystem: Host-associated > Tunicates > Ascidians > Unclassified | place: Key West, Florida... | reverse complement strand
TTGTAGGACATGTGTAGGTAGACTTAGAACTGAAGTCACGACCAGTTGCCTAAGATGATTCGAAGTCATACGAGACACAAAGCAGCAAAGCACACGCGTACAGTCAGGATAAATTCGGATAAATTAACTTACACCGATTCTTAATGCTGTCGCAAACATTTTCCTATTGGACAAGCAACAATCTGCTGACAATAATATAATCCAGTTCTACCTCACACTGAAATTCACGACAGATCAATCTTCCCATTTATAACGACTGTTTCTTTGCTTCGAACTGAACCTTTCACCACCAAAACCGCGGTCTGACTAAATTTCACGCAGGATCCGAGCAACCACTGATATATGTCGTCATAAACAACTCCCATTGCCCTGCCGTCAAAACCAACAACCCAGGTTATCATACATTTGGAAATATTAAATGCAGGCAAGAGGGCTTCTAAATTATCGTTTAAAATTTTGCTGGCTGAAAGTTATCTGCTGTACATGTTAATCAAACGAACTTGAACATGAAATTAAACACAAAACTGGGGAGCCAAGCAGGGGCCAAACAAAAATCTGGGCGAGCCATGACCCACCCAGGCCCCCCCTTAGAACCGCCACTGCTCAACACCCACCCAGTCATGATTTTTTATGCATATTGCGCGAGAATCTATTTTTTATTATTCTGGGTAAGGTTTGTGGAGTTCTTCACAGTAGCAATGACGTGGATTTAAATATTGCTGGCATGTAATATACACCATTGCACTGTTACGTGGCATTTTGCGCATTACCTCATGTTGGTTTGCCCTGATAGATCTTTTATAGCGTGTTCAACGTATCTTAAGCAAATTTTGCGGTTCTGTGAGATTTGATAACCATCGACTTCAACTACTTTCGGGCAGGAATTGGCAACTTTTTTGGGTGTTTAGCGCCTATGGAACGAACCATCGTCCAGTCTGTCTGAGAATCGCGTACTGTTTCAACTAAAAAGTGAACTGTGCCATTAAGCCAGCGTCAACCTTGCTTGCTTTCGACTTGTCGCTTTAGACCACCTATGTCGAAAAAACATTCCGTACTGAGTCCCAAATTATCTATTTTAAATGATGGTCGCACATTGAATGACTAACTTTGATCTTAGCTGACTAAAATTTGGTTTAGCTAGTGCAGTGAAAGCGTTAGAATCCTAACTGCACTGGGAACGACTGTTTGGCGCCTTTAACCACTCCGTAGGTGTGATATCATAGACAGACTTAGTAACAATGGAACAACAATAGTAGAAATCAAAAAACTAGAAATAAGTTTTACTAAACTGGGCCGCATGCATTCCGCGGGCCACGGGTTGGACATAACAGCTTTAGACGCTGGAAACATGGATGATACAAACTTTAAACAAATTTTCGCCAAATATGCTCAGTTGATTCTTCTCCTTCGAAAGGTTTGTCACCAGCGGCTGTAAAATTTTCAGACTGCTGATAAATTTTCTGTCATTAAAAATATCTTCTTGAACTTAATTTACGAAGTTGATGGGAATGTAAAAGGACAATTTCACAGCATTGCGGTTCTCCAGAAACTCTGTTGGTGCAATAGTTTCGTTTCAACCTGGTGTCTGCGACTATGCTAAAAGTTTATTGCACTCTCTACTGAATGGTTGGATTCTGGATTGGTATTTACGAACTAATTCATATCTGCATGGTGAGCTCACTTGATCTTGGCCAAATGAGCCTCATGCATGTTGCCATGGATGCAGTGGTGTAGCAAGACTGAGTGCTGCCCAGAGGTGATTGGAGTCACTGTTTTGACACCTGCTCCTGTTCCAAAAAAGTGTCTCCAGCTCCTGCTCCTCCAGGCCCTATCGAAAATCCCCACTCCGACTCCTGTTTCCACTGCGAACACTTAAAAGCAGTGCCTATTTTTCCCCACGAGGGACTAGCACTGCTGGAGCTATTTAGCTGTTAGCCAATCTAGATGAGTATTGTCATAGTTTTACTGCTGACAAGTTATTTAGTGGTTTTCGTTATAGGTTAAACCCTAACTGTTACCTATAAATGATTTAGTAATAAGCACAATGTCACAAGAACACCTGCTATCTTTTCACATAATCGCCTCCACAAAAAAACAGATACTAGGCTACATCAAAAACACTTCATACCGCCTTATTAATTAAAGTATCTCCCTTATTACAGTATATTGTGAACTTGCAAGATAGTATTGTCACGTTTAGTAATAATTTGAAGTAAACAGCAGTTGAGCATTGACTATGCGCCAGCCAGAAGAGAGTCGGCGCGTTGAATCATTCATTGACCAATTTGACCAAGATAATGATGTCAGTAGATTATATTAATCTAACAATCAGCCTTTCAGATAAATTTTGATTTAACAAAACCTATTATCCGGCTCCTGTAAAAAGTAAAAATTTAACTCCTGCTCTGGGTCCGTTTTTCATTCAAAATTCCGACACCGGGTCCTGCTCCGGCAAAAATTGTAGGCTCCGGCCAGAGTCCACTCGCGCACTCCGCCTCCGTGATTGATGTCGTCCGGGACCGACCTTCAGAGGTGGCCGGAGTCACTTTTTCAGACTCCGACTCCGATCCTGTTCCAAAATATTTTGATCCGGATCCGAGTCCGGGTCCTGCACTTTTTCAAATGTGAGAATCCGACTCCTGTTCAGACTCCGGCTACCATCACCGATCCAACCGAATTTATCCATGTTTTTACTTAAGAAATGACTACACAGACGCAGCTACTGCTGAAATTGAAAAGTGACTCCGGGTCCGTTTTTTCACAAATTTTTGACTCCGGCTCCGGGTCCGAAGGAAAAACGCAGAATCCTGCCGGAGTCGACTCCGGCACTTCGGATCCATGCCCACCTCTGCCGACCAGACAAGTGCCGCCTTTTCCACCCTTCAAATTTGCTTACAACAATTTAAAGCGAAATAGGATCATGTTTGATGTGTATCAAGATATGAGGAATTATAAAGCATCTTGAACGTGTGCTTTGTTGTTCACTTCATGTTTCAAAAGTGGTTTATTATTTTAGAGTATATGAGAGGCTTCAAATGTTAACTTTGTCGCCACTTGCGCTGGGCCTTCTTCAGGTGCGTGGCCCATATGATAAAATAGGTCAAATAGGTTTAAACGGCCCGTTGTTGAGAAACGCTGGCTTGCATCCTCCATCGTCACGTGCAAATGTCGTGTAACTGTCAGTTTGGGCTTCTACCAATCAGGCGTGCACAGTTATTTCCTAGCTTCGTTCATTACCAACAGACGTCTATTTCGACAACTGTACAACAAAACTACCACGTAGAACAGGGGTGACCAAACTTTTTTCAGTGAGGGCCATATTGTTCTGTCGGTACCAGCAACCGGTCAGCTTCTACAGATTATACCTTTTTCATATAAAATATGTTATATTTTAAAAAATTTTACGTGCTAAGATAACTATAAACTCAACAATCATACTTCGTGTTTTCCGAGTAGGAGTGATAAGTCAGTGACACCCGATCAGCGCATGAAGTACTAAAAGTGTGAATGTGTACTAAAAGTGTGAACCAGGGCCACAAAATATGTTCAGCAAAGTACTAAAAGTGTGAAAAGTACTAAAAGTGTGAACCAGGGCCACAAAATATGTTCAGCGGGCAGTAGTTACAATGCCCCTGACGTAGGACATCCGCCATTTGTTGACAAGCGATGATCACACCGTTTCAAGTACAAAGGTAATCGCATTGAATAACTTTAATCAGTACGGCCATTGCCAAGTTTGCAACTGTTTCGGCTAACGTCCGTTTAAAAGCCTTCACCATAATCATAACTAAACATATAGTTTGTTTTTGTGCTATGTTTTCAGACTAAGGCTCCTTGACTTTAATTTATCAAAATGAGAGCAACGCCTTTCGTAAGCTTTTCTTATTGAAATTACTTTTCTATGACCGCAAATGTTACATGTACGGTTGAACAAAGGAGCCAAACCTTCTACGAAACGCACATTGCCAACCGGCTGGCAGTGATTCACCCTACTTACAGTTCAAGCCTACAATCCGAGCTCTAAACTACGCATGCAAACACACCAGCTGAACTAACTCGCTTTATGAATGTCATTTTCCAATATCGTTACGTCATACAGAAAACCATCAGTGCCATTGAAACTGAGCAACGCCACCTTTGCAGAGTTCTTCACTTCATCCCCCAAAATTCGACGTTGATAAACCCACCTAATAACTAGGCTGCAGCTTGTTGTGGCACTTATTTATTGAAAATATTCCACTGAACATTAAAAATTACCATAAGACGTGCCAAGAGATGTTCTTCGCCAATGCCGACAGGTGCCAAGTGATGCGATGATGTTGGGGCATGTCTAAGGATCGAACGCCAGGAGAAAAAGGATGTAAGCTAGCTTTAAACAATTAAAGTGGTTTTATGCGTGGGTTTTCTTCAGATGTTTAGGCAATACAAACCTCAAGCTGCCGGACTAGTAATGTCTGCTAGTCTGTGGTCAAATGTCATCTCTGTTGAAAGGACTTTTGAGTGGGTTGCTAACAAATGGCTTTGGCTGAGAGGAAGGTTTAGTGAATGGGGTACAAATGCCCCCATGTAAGTATGTTAAAAAGGCCCCTGTTTCAAAACAAACACATGGAGGCAGTTTAACACACTGGAGTTGACCCAGACTTTTGAGTAAATATTTTATTAACATGCTCACTCTACAACCACATTTCCTAGTTTTTTAGGCTATCACACCAGACCTTCTAACCACAAAAATTGAAGAGTTAAAATAATTTTTAGTCAACAATTTGCCCCCCCACCCAAAGGTGCCTTCCGCGGCCAGAAGTCCCCAGGACCTTCTCTTGCTACGCTACTGCATGGATGTGAAAGTCTGCGAAAAATTTCATTTCACCGTATTGATTGCTTGCGGCTTAGCATTTCTGTGCTTTCCAAGCTAAAGAAATTGCAACAACTGGTCAAATAAAACCTACGATGGTAAATCACAATGAAAACTAACTTTAGTTGAGAACATTTCAGTTGCGTTCAGTGGCGCTATTTATCCATCTGTGTTTTTCGACAACGCCAACTGCTTAGGCCTAGGATACGAAGTAACCTCGCATTGTTTCAACAAATGAGTAGATTACTATGCGACAGCTTTCAAAGCACGTTCGACTGCATGAATGCGCTTTTGACGGTTTGTTGTTGTGGATAAGTATGGCAGCGTATCTTTTCCTCAGAGCGAAGGAAACGAAATGCTGTGTTGAATCAGCGAATTGATGAGGATTCTAAAGATGAAGTGGTGGAACACAAGCATATGGTTAAAAGGTCCGCTGACGTGGGTAAGTGTAGTACGATAGTGGCTATGTTTTTTTGTAAATGAAGTGTCTTGAGTTATGGATTCGATTTTGTTCAAGTGATGTGTCGAGAATGAGGATATCAATTCGCAGTTTGTGGTTGAAAAGAATCGACAGAAGTGGATTTTGTATCCGTTTTTTTGTAATTTCTGACAGTGCACACATGGTACATGCTTTAGGTGCATTGCACCCCGTGATGGATGAAATTCCGAATAATATATTTGACACTTCATGGATTCATAGAAAGTAATTGCAGTAGAATCACTTAAAGTTTATCAGCACAGCTTCCTACACATAAATGGGAGACAATTAAAAAATCTGGTTTTGCTGCAAGCTTTCGAGTAGCCAGTCGACTGGCTTCCACGCTTCTTTCGCTTTGCGATAATTCAGACTTGCACATATCTGCATTCAAGTAACTAGTGACTATACTCTCCACCAGGACTGCCATTCAACAATTTCTGAAAAAAAAACAGATTGCACATGAAAACAACCCATTTGCCTGCAAAAAAACAGAAATATTAATTTGTAAAAGACATGTGAATGCAAATACATGGCGTGAAACGGTGATTAAAATACTGAGTTACGTCAGTTCCTCTTCCAAATTTTCGTCTGCAGCGTGAACATTAACGTTTGGATCACTTTTGCATTGCTCAAGACGCTTATATAACGTTGGTGACATGCTCCATTAATGTGACATCTTCCACTAATTCAGGCTTTGTGGTCCATACCATTTTGCTGGCTTCTTGGCTACGCTTGTTTTGCCAGCATCCTTTCTTTACTAGTCACTGTTTAAGCAAGATTGTTTTTGTTTTAACATGATTAACAAATGAAATTATTATTTCTACTGATGCAAAAAGTGTGGAAAAAAACTAAATCTGGTCATTACATCAAAAAGTATTTCAAACTCCTGTTTATCTAAGCCGTCTTTCATGTTACGCACGCACACACATAATACCAGAAATCAGGAATAGCTTTATTAGACAAGAACACAGTTTTGAACTATCGAAATGGCCCCAAGCTGATCTTCAGCCTCAGGATGGGGTAAATGCAGGGCCACACTTGCTATTGAACTCGGATTGTTTGGCAGATCGGAATCTAAAATCGTTAAGCTGGCAAAAACCACTTACTCCAGTAGAAATCGTTTTTAATTCGCATGCATCGACAACCAAGAAATTTAAATAATCAATCTCAAACTTTTTTCATCAGTTTCTTCAGCTAGCGTACTGAGACAATGACTCATACAATACATCGTTTGCTCATATACAAATCTTTAAATTGTTTATGTAACCGTGTGTTATTTATTCTTGTTATTTTTTTTGTACCCGCAATTGCATGACTGGTTATACCGGATCGTAAGCAGTGTTGCCAACCCTTCTTGCAACGGATGTACCAAATCTGGTCTAAAAATATACCAAATATTTTCCAAATCTATTGGTAAGAAAAATCGTATAAGTTAATGCTATTTTTCCATGCTTTTACTACTTCACCTACCTGCTCAACAGTTGCTGTTGAGCAGTGACACAAAAAAGCCTACAACCTCAATTTCTACTTTCTTAATTTCAGCAGTGACAGATTTATTAACCACTGAAATATTCCACCTTGCAACACCTGCAATTGCCTTTTCATATCTTCGTGGCCCATCCACCGCATTAATCTGCTGTATAATATCTACTTTGCGGTTTCTAGTTTTTTGCGCAGTTTGCAGAAGGGATATGCAGCACCAGCAGAATCCTAATTTGCAAGCCATGCAAACTCTATAAATCACTCTCTTCCACTACCAGATCTTCTGCCAGTCTCATACGCAGCTTTCCAACTTTAGGATGCTTTGGCTGACGAAAGCGCAAAGTAAGAGCTACGTTTAGTGTTTTTCAGAACCTTCCAGCTCTCTTCTAGTTTCGTTCTCCACTTACCCAAAGTGCATGCTTACTCCCATGTTAGGCAAAGGCAAAAACACCACAATGTTTTTTTATAAACAAAAGCGAAAACTTACGTTTTGCAAAGTACCAAATATTTTGGTTTACAGTCTTAATTAAGCCCTCCAACAAAGTATACCAAATGTACACCAAATTTTTCATATATACCAAATCAAAATTTATATACCAAGCACTTGAAACTGTGTATATATACCAGTTGGCTATATACTGTGTATATATACCAGTTGGCAATACTGATTGTAAGCAACCTACAATATTTGATATTGATTCTGCTGTGAGGGCGGGAAACCGACTGAACACGTTTTGTTGCACTGATGTGATTCACCCTCTGATCGCATGCGAACACTGTGACGACCGGAAGATATGTTTATTATGTTATAGATTTACTACAGCTAATTGCCAAATTGATATCATCAAAAACAGATTTAACGGGATTTGTCAAAAATAAACCTAGACACCTAGATGGACTCGAAAAAAAAACAGATCTGCGTGGAAAAATCCAGCAATGGGAACCCTGCTCTCCACCAAGGCGACTGAGTTGTATTCGCAACTTTAAAAAATAGGAAATCGACCTCACGTAACACTACGCATTTGTAGTCATAAGAGCTTATAAGATTTTAGTAGTAAAGATGCGTAGTGTTACGTGAAACCGATTTCCTATTGAAAAATTTTGCGAATGGATTCCATCCAGTCTCCTTGGTGGAGATTAGTTACTGAAACAACTGGCAAAGTCAGGATTTGAATTTGAATGGCTGTCATCAAGGTTGCGCAGCGATTCTACAAACAGTTTGCATCGCAGGAAATTGACATGTTTGTGACGTTTGCCAGGAAGGCCTTTACCACTCAGCACTTTGCAGTTTAAGACAGCGGGTTTTTGAAACCCTGTAATCCGCTGAGCGTGGTGGAAGTTCAATTGCCAGCCGGAAAACTACCAACTACACCTACAATACAACAGTGTCATACGGAGTCTGAAATTTTTGACTCTGACTCCACTCCTGCTTCGGCTAAATGTACTCCGACTCCGAAAGATTTTTAAGTTTTGGACTCCGACTCCTGCTTAAACTCGAAAGTGTATGCCATTAACTTATGGCAGTGTATAAACGGCCGTATCTGGTTTTCGGTTCGAAAAGACTAAACAAACGTATCAAACGAAATTGCTGACCTTTGCAAAATATGTGACCTCCTGTTTACATGTCAGTTGCTTCTCAGACTAAAGGATTAAGGTGGCTATTAGTTTTTTGTAACCCTATACCGGCCCTTAGGGCCTAAATCCTAATCCTAAATCTTAACCGTTAACCTTAACCGTAACTCTTAACCCTAACACTAAATGCTAACCCTAAACCCTAACCTTAAACACTTACACTGAACCCTAACCCTAAACGCTAACCCTAAACGCTAACCCTAAACCCTAACCTTAATCACTACCACAAAACAATCAGTCTAAATGCTAAACCTAACCATAGTCAAAAAGCTTAATTGTAAACACTCGTCTGCTTTTCTAAATGTACATCACAAGGGGTCCAAAAAATTTGACATACAATCTTGTGTAGGTTCATCAAAAAAAAATCAAATTCAACAAAGGAATGACTCGAACTGACAATTGTCTGGTCACTTCCCACTCGACCATGTTGACAGTAGTGAGAATTTTTCCTATTCATTTTTACATCTGGCAGAAAACTGAATGCGGGATACGGTCTTTTTGTCCTTCGAAACGGAAAGCTGGATATGGTTGTTGAGACACTGCCTAAACTTTTTATGTGAGCTAAATTTTATTGGCCAGTAGATTTTCAACGTATCACCATGAACAAGAAATTGTCCAAATCTTTATACACATTAAACTCCCCAACCTAACATTAACTTACATCCAAGTTGTATTAACATTTTTAGACTTCCTGTGAAGTTGTTTTGCACATTTCAAGTTTACATTATAACATGCTTTGGAAAAAAAACAACCTGCAATAATAATAATCAATAATTAGCAAACTAACGTCAATAAAAATATGACTCCCGCTCCACTCCGGCCACGGCCATTCCTTAAAAAAATCAACTCGAGCTCCACTCCTATTTTCGAAAATCGTTAAGACTCCGGCCGGAGTCCACTCCGACACTCCGGCTCCTGTGCACCCCTGCAATACAATTAACAACTAAGTCAACTTGCATGCGGAGAACAGCTCCTGTAGAGCTCAGCTGTAAATTGCTTCGCTAGTCAGTACGCCAATCGATTTCGCTTGTAGTGCAGGGCTGTTCAATTTTATGCCTTGCCAGGTTCGTGGCCTAAACTTTTGAAGGCTACTGCGGCAGTGCTCAGTAGATCAAGGCTTGGTAGTCAAAGCTAATCATGACAGACAACTATTCAAACAGTATACACTATAACACAACTCATGCACTTTCGCATTTTTCCGCCCCAGAATTTTTGGGCTTTTTGGTATGTTTTGTTTGATCTATTCCAATTTCTCATTGAAAAAAATAGTAATGACAGTTTTTTGCAGGGCAATTGTAAATGTGCTGTTGTTAGTTGTTCCAGTTGGCAGTTGTTCTGTTAGAAAATGTCGAGTTGACAGTTTTCTGGTTAGCATTTGTCCTCCCAGGCAGTTGTAGAACCGTATCGCGCTTCGTTAGGTTGAAAGATAGAGTACAGTGATCGCGTTTTCTTTGAGTGATGGGATGATCCCCGTGCGCTGCTACTACTCCCAGTGAACGTTCGACTGGGTTTCCGCACATGCTTGCTTAAAATTAAGTACAGGATTTGATTTTGTCACAACAGTCAAAAACAGAGGCTGAGACAAATATAAACAGCTTTCGTAAAATGGCATCTCATGTGGCTTGACGAAAGATTGTCAACATTTATGCAAACCTGATTTGGGTCTTTAAGGCTTTGTCGAAGTTTAAAAACTTAAACTTCGATTTTTCATTCTTTAAATCTTTAACGTTAAAAGTTTCAGGTAGTGGAGGGGAATCGATCGACATAAGAGGCGTGGGCTTTGGGACCGACCCTAATGTCATATCTGTGAAAATCGGAGGAATCCCGTGTATTGTGACATCAGCAATTGATACCAAAATAACTTGCACGCTAGGCGATGGCGAAGGAGGTCCTGCTGAAATTCAGGTGCGAACATAACAAGTTTCTTTTTTTGAAGCAACTCTTTAGTCCAGTGTTCACATTTTTCGCTTTGAACAAATGGTCGCCGTCCAAGATGGCGTGCAACTTAAGATAATTCGCACTGTAGCGAATCCTTATGATGGTGATGACGCATCAACTTTTACACTTTTGGTTACGTATGCCTCTCATCTGTGTATGGGTTTGTGCAGCTTAGTTTGGCTGATGAGCAATTCAAATCTGTCGTCTGACTAGATCTCTTTGGAAAGCTTTCAAACTGTTCAGAAGGCAAAAATCAAATTAAAGTTTGTCGAGGGTAGTATGCCTTCTTGACACACTTGCATATTTCATCAAAACATATTGCTAACTTTCATATTTTTAGAACCCTGTGTTTTAGAGTGCAATATAGCAATAAGTCTCCTCACACCTCCCATAAGAGATATTTTCGTAATATTCCTATATAACAATTAAAGCAATCACTTGATTTTTTTCTTATTGAAAAAAAACAACATTTTAATTGCATAAGCTAAAAAACCGAATGAACTGAAGTTATGTACTCCACGCAAACTGAAACATTCTCTTAACGTTTCTAAGATCGAGCTTTGCTTGCAGGTGTCTGTTGGTGGAAGTGGTTTAGCCCAAAGGTTCATCTCATTCTCATACAGGTTCTCCGTAGACTCGATTTCACCGTCAACAGGTGAGCATCGTGATGCGAAAAAGAGCCGTTTACAGTTAAATAAATTGCGCGAGGCATTGACGTTTGAGATTGTCATCTTCTTGTACCTCCTTTTATCTGCGCTGAAAATGTTTCTCCGGTGATTCACTTATCGCAGCTCCTTCGCTGTTTAGCTGTAGTGCTATAGGTACTGAACAATTTCAATTTCTGCGCAAAACTTTAGTGCAACATCTAAGATCTAAAGGCAAGAAAAAGATTCCACTGACGCTGTGCAATCTTTACGCCTCCAAAACACAGAGCGAACAAACAATACTTTCGTGAAAAGAGTTGTTTTTTTACTTGGCTGCCATTCAGCCATCTACAGTGGTTTTCGATTCATTTTCACTTTAGCTAAAATGTACGAGCTGGTGTTAAGCATACGAGGAATCTACCTGCTATGCTCTGCTATCATAACTTTGCGATGAATTTGCTTCACGTATCCACATTTCAGTGGCAATTCACCACAAGAGAAAAATGCAGCTAAATCAACTTATAACGTGCTTTGCTGGGAAATCGATTTCGCGTTAAGTGTCCATCTTGAATCGTGCATATTTCAACCAAAATCTTCCCAGTGAAATGTTAAGAAATAAAGCAATATTTAGAGAAATCACACTAACTGCAGTTTCAAACACACGCTATTACCGTTAAACTTGCATAAACACACGCTATCATCATATGTTGTTATCACTAAAACCAAAAAGCTGCATTCAGCAAGCGCCAATAGGCGAACGGCTAATTTCGACCCGCCGCTTGGAATAAGTGGTACACGCGATGAAACTGCCCCTAGGCACAGCAATGGACTGAAAGTACTGAAGCCTGTTTTAATTTAGTGCATGTTCTGTTTTCGAATTTTTTGCTTGAGAGTCATTTAATATGCGTTTAGCATGTAAACTGAGCATTTGTAAAAAAAAACTAAAATGGATATTATCGCTCCCTTCTGTTAATCTAGCGCACTCTGCATAAGAACTTTGGCCTGATATTATGGAGTGGAAATTGCCGAGTTTTTTATGTGGGTAAACGCAAAAGCCGCCGACTTTTGGCGCAAGCAACTGTTTTTTAAGAGTTGAAACCTCAAACAAACTTTTCTTGAAAACATTTGTAGTGCAGATCTAAGCAAATATAGTTCGATTAGAAGAATCTCGCCGTTTTGTACGTCTATCACTTGTTGCTATACAGGCTAGAACAAAACAGAATTGAGTGGTATTGTAGGATCAATCTATTGGCAAATCTAAACGTATGCTTGAAGGTAGCAATAAAACATCGTACAAAACGCTTGACCGATCAAGCGTTCACAAATTTACGGGTTTAGCGTTTTTCGACCATAACAAACAAAGGTTTACTTGAAACTACCCTTATGTTTGTTAAGGGTTGTTTATGTTTTGAACGGCTACCCTCGCACGCCACACCGAATGTTTTTTTGAAGGACATGCAATAATTCAAAACGAAATTCATAAATATGCGCTGTACACACCTGGTTACAGCAGTCTTGCGAGCTTTAAATTTACCCAGCACGACACTGATTCCAGCAATGCTACCTTTTAGAAATAGACAAGCAAAACATGGGCTTTCGTTCTGTTTCTATATCCCAGGCAGCTATGGCGGATGCCAGCTGGTTATTGTCAAGGGCGTGGGATTCTCCAACAACTCCGTCGTGAAAATTTGCGAAGCGAGTTGCATCATCCACGGCCAAGTCAACTCAACCCACATTATTTGCGAGACACCAAGAAACCCAGCGATTAAAAACGGTACTTAATTGCAGAATGTGCACGATAGCAATTACGTCAAACTAAAAAAGAAATTTAGAGAAATGGTATGTGTAAAAATGGTCAATTTTCGCATTTCTTTGATACTGTCGCTGCTGGAAGCTGTTTTTTTTCCCTGTGACGTTTTGGTCATTTGTCCCTCAACAGCATTAAAATTCGCCGTAACAATATCCACTAGCTTACCTTTTCGGTCATTATGACCGAATTGACTTAATTTTTTCAGCCATGTCAAAAAACTCGGCCAATAACCAGAAAATGACTGAAAGAACCAGGACTGGAAGTAAAATTAATTTTTCATGGACGTGTTTGGGAACCTGTAACGTGTATCGCTTGCTTTGCAGGCTCATCTGAAACTCTTTGTGATGTGACTGTCACCAACGGAGATAACACTGTAACACTGCTAGGCTCATACACTTATTCCTCAAGTCTGACGCCTACGATCGCTTCTATTTTGCCGAATCGGGGTGGCACCGCAGGTGGGACCAAAATAACGATCATCGGCACCAGATTCCCGTAAGTTACCGACATTATTTAGCACGTTGTAAACAAGGAAGTATGGTTTGAAATTTGAAAAAATATGGAAGTCGAAATGTATAGTGTTTGGTCAAGTCGTATTTATTCAAAGATAATGTGGTCTATCGTTGCAAACCGCAGGTTCTCTTTGAAGCAAGCTGGCCGAAACATAGTCGTGAAAATGACATGGGGAAATTTTTCTTACAAAGAAGTACTTTCTATGAGTAATCCACGACCAAATGGCATTTAAAATGAAATTAAAATTGCAAAAATTGAGAAGTATAAAGCATTATACGAATTGCAAAAATGAACGAAAAATTTAGAATAAAGAAATTTCGAAAGCTTGGCAATAACAACAATAACTAATTTTTGTCCTAAACGCAAAAGCAAGATGCTGGAATGACCGAAACACAAAATACACAAAATATACTTTCAGATTCGTTTTATTTTTTTTCTTGCCTGCCAAATACTGCAACAACGTCTTTCATTGGTGTAGGAGCAGGCAAGTGTTTGTGGGGGCGAAGGATTTTTGCCCGAATTCTCCCAAACTTGCCCAAAAGATCTCCAAAAAAGGTGACCTCCAAACAAAGCTTGGCATGCGATTTTGGGCGCCATTTTTTTCAAATCAAAGCGGGTTGAGCGCCACTTTTGCTCATATATTCAAGGAGATTGCTTAGATTTTCAAGGATTTGTGCAGGTTTTCAGAGATTTTTTCCCAAAATTCCACTGATTTTGCTGACTTTTAAAGACATTTGCCCGGATTTTCACCAAATCAAAACTTTTGAGGGTGGGCCTGCACCCCTGCCTTCTACTCCAGTGACTTCATTAGTCGACCTGTTGTCTGTAGTGTCACGTGACATCTTCAACAATCCGAGTATGAACAACGTGTTGGCACAGTAGTTCACGTTGATACTAAAAGCTCAAACCTGTGTGTCAACTGAAAGATTTTTCAGCAAACAATTTTTTGGTTGTAAAAAGGAAAACAAGCTTCATCAAACTTGTTTTTATTTACCCAGTCTTGAAAGCGAATCTGCGCCGATAGTGACCATTGACGGTAGCGACTGCGAAATTTCAAGCCGGTCTTCAACAGAAATCATCTGCACAACCACCGAACACCAAGGATCGATCAGCACGAAGGTGTGTGAACATAAATGCGAATAGAGATAGCGCTGCAACCGTAAACTTCAAACTTCAAACGGCAAATGCAAAGTTTTTGTGTAATATTTCGTTGGCGATTTCCTGTTTCTGACGGCTTATAGCACGCTTCCCGAAAGTGGGGGTTAGTCTTGCTGTTGCAAAGAAAACCCCTCACTGCAGAATTATTACACTTAAACTGACAGTTTGTCCTGACCGTGATATCGTTTTATTGCACCAGCTTCAATGGCCCTACTCTGGTAAGCTTATTTGCGATATAGAAATTTTCTATAATCTTTGCTCAGAACAGAGATAGCACGACGTGCAATGAAATCCGAGATTCCATACTTTCGCGTTTAGGTGAAAGTCGCGATAGGAAACAACGGAATCGCAACGCAAGACAACGCCGATTTTCAATACATTGACAAGTGGTCGTCGATCTATACATGGGGAGGAAAGACAGTTCCTGGAGAAGGAGATATCGTTGTTATCGAAAAGGTCTGCTTGCTGTTGACTACTGCCTTATTTGCGTATGTTTATATCTGAACCGATAACACAATGTTCGTCCAGCCAATGTTGTGAAACGAATTATGAAATCGTAGCTATAGTAATGATGCAAGGATACACGATAAAGTTCGGAGAAGCGGAAACAAAACTTGACATTTTTTGAAGTAATGAATCCAAGAAAGCCGGCCTACCTCTGGACGTGCTTCGAAAATGTACGTCGGGTTTTGCGAAACCCGGTTAAACTACCGGCAAAAAAATAAACATAGTTTGCCTGATGAGTGATGGTTAAAAATAAGTAATAGCCATCACACGCTGGTCTTGTCATCAAAAATTTTCAACTTGCAGGGAAAAACAGTCCTATTAGATACAGACACAGAAATTCTGAAAATGTTGCTTGTTGATGGTGGAGAAGTAATATTCGAAGATGAAGCAACAGTCTCACTGCATGCTGAGAATATTCTAATCACCAATGGAGGGTTGCTGCAGGTATTAAAACTGATGTTTAATGTCTGAACTCCTGACGCGTGTTTCTAGCATTTGTACGAAATAAGCGATTGCTTTTCTCTTTTTTTTCAAGTGACAGCTGAAACGTGAGAATCTCAACCAATAAAAGGACTGCAATGACAAAATGGAATTACTTCATAGTGCAGCTCATTTTAAACTACATTTTGACTATATGCAGCTTGTGCTTCTATGAATGGCATAGACCTACGCACTAGATAGTTCATATGGTAGGCAAAACAATGTCTTAGAAGCAAGAAGTGTAGAAGTAGTGGTAGGCAAAATGGTTTAATGTCATGTGACAGTTAAGTAACAACAAAAACAGTTTCTGGAAGGTCAAACATACCATTGGATATGCGAAAGTGGCAAGTGTTGCTCAACTGCATGGAGTGTCTATAGTATGTTTTTTCACAGCACGTTCTTTAATCCACAATTTTCAATCGTAAGCGAAGTGTGACGTCACATTTTAGCATCACCTCCTGCTTATATGTCACGTAGTAAGTGAATATATCGATGTACTCCAGTTTTTGACTCTATTTCAAGTCATGTGATGCAGGAATACACACGTTTTCTGGACGCTAAACCCGCTATAAGTGAATGAAATGGGCACTTGACAGTGATCGCAGTAGGGTACTGGTTGAAGTACCAACACAGTCTATGCTCGCTTTAACTCGAATCGCGTCAGCTCTTAGAATCAGCAGCAGTTACTTGTGTATAGCTACTTTTGTTGTATTGCACCTTACTGAATAGTCCTTCGCAGTCTTTAATAATTCCTGATTGCTCATAGGCAAACTACTACGTTAATGTGTAGCATGGGTTATTTGGATCCATATCGTTGTGACAGCTAATTTTGTTTGTGGAAAGAAAATTTTGTGAATTTTCATGTCCTTATCAACAAACATTTAGTGTTGTGAAGATAGTATTTCTGTGTTTATATCATTTTATTGCCAACAATAGAGAAAGAACGAAACATGCTAATATAAATACACAGCGAACGGAATGGGTTTGTTGTACGCAAAAGCTAAAGTTCCTGCAAAGCTAACGTTACTGCACTTTGATCATCTATTCAATTTTAACATTCATTACACGTGATGAGAGTGAAGCTGTGTTCCCAACACACGGGTTCGCAATATGGTGGGCAACACATCGTTAAACTCTTCCTTGGGAGTTGGACACAAGAAAAAACTTTTCCTCCTCTACAAGCTGGTTCCTGTTCACACTGATATACTTGAAACAGATACCTAACATCTCATCATAACTTCCATTGGTCTTGGTGAAGCTAAGATTTTTTATCTATTCATCACATGAAAAGAGGGTCAACACGCAACGGCGCCTTGAACTATGCAAAAAATCAAGAATAGATTGTCTGGCAGCGGTTCATGCGTTTGACGTTTTGATGTCCAGCAGGGTGCAAACGAGAACAAGAAGATATCGGCGGGTTTGTTGCATGCAGGTGCAAGTTCAAACCCTTTGATCAACTGCATCAACACCGGTCTTATAGTCTTATTAACAAACTTTCTGAACTTCGGCGTCCATTTTAGATCTCACTTATCTATGCAGACAATGCTTATGCTGTGATGCATAGTGCTCCAATGTACCATAGATTTATTTGTTTTGGTAACATGGATGACCATGGTCGTTTTATTGTTGAAACCTACAGTAAAAATAGAGGTTTTTGGTTCTGGAGACTTTTAGCTCTCGTGCATTCCGGAATGTTTGCCTGTGCTCACTGTCCCAACAACAGTCAACTCGTGTCGAAACATTTTTTTTCGGAAAGGAAGACCTGCAGAAAGGTTGTCCATATTATCGCAGATACAGTTTAGAAGTACGCAGCCCGATGTCTGTCACAGGTTAGGTAAACCCTTGCCAAACATTTTGGCTGTGAGTCTGTCATACCAAACAAAAATGCCGCAGTAGCAAGAATAACTGACGAAACCACCCAGTACGTTTGAAGTATTGTAAAAACCAGTTGAATGCAATGCTTGCCCTCAATTATTGACGATGCTTATGACATTTTGTCTTCATCCCATGTGAGAAATAATGGCTTAGCTTCAATACAGCATTTATCTGGGATTCAAATTATCTGTAACCTGCACGATTTGCCAATTAATTTGTAAAAACATTACCTGTGTGTGAGATATTAATTGCCTTGCAAACGTTTCAACACGTTGAAATTCGGTTGCAAATAGTTTTCTTAACCTTTGTTTGAGCAACATGTGAAAGGGTTTAATACTGAAAGAACGTAACAAAAGAGCTCTATTGCAAAGAAACACTCACGTTGAAAACAGCAGATTATAGCATAGTTTGCCTGCTAAGTAGGCAAGTTCAGTTTTCATAAATAGAGATTTATCGACAAAAAAATGAAAAAAATAGAAGATTTAGCTGCAAAAAGATCTTTATACTAAATCTGAAACTACGTAATGCTTCGACAAAAAATCAAAACCTGAACTTTTTTGCGTCTAAAACTCATTACAGCCGCTTCTTTTGGCTGTATTCAAAAAGTTGGGAGTTGAAAAAGTTAAGTTTTCTTCTGCTAACGAGCATCGTACATAAGGTTAGTTTCGTCTAGGTTAGTTTCGTCTAGAGTTAAAGTTCAAGTAAATGACAAGCTCAATTACCAATGCGCACACTTTCTTGGCACTGGGTCATTTTTTGCAGGTGGGGACTGAAGAAAAGCCGTACACAGGACATGCGACCATTGAAATGCACGGTCATCTCCGCTCGACCGAGCTGCCCGTTTTCGGTGCCAAAACACTGGGTGTGAGAAACGGAACTTTGGATTTGCACGGACGTCACATTCCGTATACGTGGTCTCTGCTTAATGCGACAGTTGCGGCTGGCACTGATGAGGTATACTGAGTGCATGATTTTGAAAGCTTCGTTTGCATTTTGGGATGCGAGACTACAATATTTTAAAAGCATTTTTTGTAGTTTTGGTCACATCTGATTGAAAATTTGCCCTCTTGTTCAGATTAACCTCCTGGACCCAGTGAAGTGGCAAGTCGGAGACACCATAGTAATTGCATCGACTGGACTACGTCATTCGCAGTCGGAAAATGAAGTTCGCAAAATATCTGCCATATCAAACGGTCAATCGCTTTTTAGTTGTAGATGTGTCTTTCGCGTTGAAATTATTCTGTAAGTACTAATTTGTAGCCAATATTAAAAGTGTTTTAACGCCGTAACTGCAGGGACAAAGCTGGTTGAATGAGAACTTGTACTGAGCAGCGCTTCAAAAAGGAGTGAGTTAAAAACAATGCGTTTTAAAAAGCACCAACAATACAAGCCAGAGAAGATTTACAGTACCTACAATTTTGAAGATATGGTTGTTTAAAACACTAGAAGTCCCGAAAAATTTCTCCACCTACAAGGGCGAGTGCAGTCAAAAATTTCTCCACCTAGAAGGGCGAGTGCAGTCATTTTTTACGTTTCATTTGTAAAACCGTCCGTGAACGTTTTCTTTCGATTTACTTCATATGTTGCATTGAAACGAGTCAGCCAATCATATTTGCACGCTTTTGTAAGGTGTAAAGGTAGCCTACACAGAAAACGAAATTTGTTAACAAAACATTTTTTTAGAACTCAGTCACCACAGTTTTTGCATGTCTTAATTTTAGTTTTTCGGAATGTGTGTTTTCCACGAAAGAGTTTCCTGAAGTTTTGGCAGAAGTTTACTTGACAGAAACTGGCAATTTTTTTCCCAGCTTAGGTGTGATTAAACACCGATTGCAGAAAAGGCAGTGCTGGATTTCTCGGGCCACTGGTGGGTAAGGCGTTTCACAGCCCACTCTATCATTTGGCTTGCAAAACGCTTTCACAAGCTCAAGTAAAAACTATCTCCTTGACACTTTTAATTTCGTTGTTAGAGAGTAAAAGGTGTAAGCATTTATGCACTACAGTCGATTATGCTGAAAAACACAGCAACTGACAACCGTGTAGGTGAACTTTTATTGGTATGGCGTCTAGCCATCTGGTCCAGTGCATCCACGCACATGATCCTTAGATTGGTTATAGTACTCTACAGTTTCTGGAAAAATATTTTTGTGGTCTTTATTTAGTTTGTACTTTTTTTTTGCATTGAGCTCAAGATCCACACAACCTTTTTTCCTAAGCTTTGCAGTCTATATGAAAATAAATTTTCATAGCAGGCAATGGCTTATCTTTCATTACCGGCTCTGTATCTGGCACCTGTCGTTGTCGTTTTCATATAGTGCCCAGAATTGTTGTTTTTGCTCTGATTGAGATCTTCCGCTAGCTTTAGAACATGGTGAAGTAGCTGCCGTTTGTGACATTGTAACCCTTATGGTAATAAGACCACTAAGGATATATTGGAAAAAACAACTATCAGCAACAATTTGAGGCAGTTAACAAACAAACCTACAAGACTACTAAATATCAGTCTAGCTCAGGCCTGCACAACTCAGGAAGCTCGAAGGACCAAATTATTAACATAAATTTGCCACGGGTCACAAAAATGTATTTCATTTCGATGTAGAGATTTCGTTGTGGTGTGGAAGAATGCAGGAACGACAATAATTACTTATTCGAGGTCTTGCAACATTTTCTACAGTACAGTTGAGAAAGCTCTCGCGGGCCGCAAGAAAAGCTTTCGCGAGCCGTATGTTGTGCAGGTCTGGTCTAGCTCTTGGTTATCAGAAGAAAATCATTCAATTGTTACTTCACTCTTGCATAACTGCGTTGATATTTCCGAAAGACAATCTACAAAACCTTTCAAGCACCTTTTTGAAAAAACATCTCCTGATCAAGCGCAGGTCATTTTTGACCGTACAGGGATTATTCTGCAGGCAAAATGGGCGTCTCCAGGCAAAATGGGCATGTGCACTCCCCTGGAAATTGGGGCTAAGGACCAAAAATTTCTAGAAAACCTGAAGTGGGAAGCTTACTTCCAATTAATTGGTGTAATTCTTGCATTGACAGTATATTTACCGGTATGACACTCACACTGCACAAGGGCCAGGTTCACTATTCTGGCTTCATGCAATGATGAGTTTGCATTTCAATCATGTCCACTTTTTTTCTACAGAGGCAGGTTGCGAAACTGACAAGCGAATTGCTTCATCGTTGTTGTTTAATGCGTAACAATAGCATGGCAACAGAGCTTCAAAGGTTCACTTCAAATAATGGTGAAAGGCGTTTTACCGCATCATCCGAATGTGACTGTTGAACGCAGACATCTTAATGATAGCGGAATTGCACGTAATTTTTTACTGGGTGAAAAGAAGCATGAGTGGATCTGTAGCAATCTGCTTCAAAAAGTTTGAAAAATCCATTATTAGTGTGAGATTCCCTGATGTGAGACTGTAAGTGTGTGAACAGAGTGCCTGAACTGAGTGAACAGCTTAATCAAACTACTTTTATGGCAGGGGTGGATCCAACCATTAAGGTAAGGGCGGGACTTTCAACAATATTTGGTTGCAAAGTCTCATAACGACTTCGCTACTGGAAGAAAGATTTGGTATAACCTACTTCACAACACGGCTGTGACATTACAGTGGACAACAAAATGGTCTTATATCGCGAATGTTGCTTTCCGAATTATGCAAAATCATGGTAAATATAGTTAATTTCTTGGGCTTTAGGTGGGTCGATCGTCCCAATAGCCCCCTGGATTTGCCCCTGTTTTATGCAGGCTTCTTTTCACCAGCAGTTCCAGTGTAGCTACAGAGGTTTTATCCAGGCATATAAACTTAGCTGAGACGGGGCCACTTGCCACTGTAGGTGACCCACTTGCCATGGGCGTCGGCGGGGGGGGGGGGAAACAGGCATTTGCTGGAAATGGGACTATTAAGAATAAAAAACTTCCCGAAACCTGAAGTCGGCAGCTTAACTGACTTCAATCTCGCCATGACAGTTTTATTCGCCAATGTGACAATCACTCCGCAAACGACCCGCGGTTCGCTGTTCTGGTGTCTTGCAGTGATGAGCTTGCAGTTCACTATATCCTCTCCATTGCCCGCAGTCAGGTTGTAAAACGTGAGGGTGGATTGTTCTAATGTTGGTCTATCTTGCGTAACAATCACATGGCAACAAAGGTTCACTTTTGAAAAAGTCACGGCCGTAGACGTTTTGCCGCATGTGACTGTTGAACGCAGACATCTGTGGCAGCTTAGCAAGTAATGCAGCGAGACAATAACTTCTGACAGCAGTAACCACTTAGTTTCATACGGTGTGAAACGAAGCATGAGTGTTAAGGAAGCATTGTTGCCAACGAAGCGCATTTTTGGGACTGTTGCCGTAACATGGGGCATTTCTTTGTGGTGTTGAAAGGGCAAAGCGTTTGGTGAACGTCCATTTGCATTGCATCGTCAGCAACCTGAAAAGGATAAACAGAATGTCGACTTTACCCCCCATGGACATATTTTTGGGGACGCCCATGGCTTAAAGGTAGATGTGTGAAATACTCTGTTTCCATAAGCTCTAGTAAAAAATTCCAATAACTACAAAAACTTTATCACAAGTTAGGAAAAGCCCAGGAGTTTGACGAAGCAAATAGCAACAACAACGATAACACGAAACGCTACAATTCTAAAATGGCCAAAAATGACCGCACCGGGTTTCTCGCGTTAAAAGCGTATATGGAAGATTATTTGCATAAATGATTCTGCAGGGCCTGTTCGAGTATCTCATACGATCGATCCGAATCATGGACTTGCAAATGTCATTGATTGACTTCACCGATACCAATCGTCTTCAACGTCCGTATCACTCACACAGTGCCATTTCTTGAGTCAGATTAAAAAGCAGGCAAAGTTTCGTACGATATGAAAATTCTAGCGTTTGTTATTTTGTTCCGTGCCAAAGGATCATGAAGTATGGCGCACCTCAGCGCATGTGTGCCGACAAGGATTTCAATTGCTTTGTCTCTGTCAACACAACGAGGTGCGCAGACAGTTTAATTTCAATAACAGCAACCGAGGTTTCATTTGCAGGCGGACGTACGTTAAAATTGGATGCCGCTTTAAATTATGCGCATCTCAGCACGAGTGAGACATTTGGATCAAGGACCGTTCAATTTCGAGGTAAAAAACCGTTCTATTCTTCCTTTTTTCCTGTATGTTTTACTTGCGGTTTCTCAAATAAACCAATGTCCTGAAAGGAGCTTTGCTTTGAAAGATCATTATCAATGGCAATCTGACGGGAAAAGGTAATTGGTCGAAACTCTTTACTTTCATTAAGAAATCTCAAAAATCCCGGATGATTGCATGGGACCACTGCGTTTCTCACAAAGCTGTTGAAATTTTTCTGGCATTGCCCAATTTTTTCTGCTTGCAGCCGAGGTTGGTCTTCTGACGAGAAATATTGTCTTCCGAGGGTCTAATGATCCATCATGGCACGATGAAATAAAACCATGCCCTGATGGATTTCACACAGGACAGTTTGCCAGACAAACGTGCTTTCAGGTTAGTAGTCGCCTCCTGATGCGCAATTACCTGCTGTAACTAGAGTTGGAAAACTCACCGTCTGGCTTCGGTGGCGTGTGCTCAACCAGCTATGCCATTTCGCCGGAAGTTCGATTTTCATTATACCTTAAATGCAAAATCTATACAAAAGTTGCAAAGTAATTTTCATGTAACATTTTATTAAATTTCCAGCATTGCAAAGGACTTGTACAGCACTTAACCTACCTGCACGTAGCTAATACGTAATTTTGATTGCTATAGGCAATTATCATCTATGACGACATGATTGTATTTAAACATAAAATGCTGATATCCTTCACTTGCTGGGAAAACGTAAGAAAATCGTTGAAAAAAGTCTAATAATGAACCAATACCACCTCTGTTGGGCTTTAAAACATTGTACATTATTTGGTAACATAATAAAGAATCCATAGTCTAAAACTTCATAGCGCAAAATCAAGAGAAAGTTGAGAAAAATTGCTCATATTCTCATTTGCTTGACTTGCTTGTTTCATTGCTACCAGTCACTTTCAGCAAATAAAATCCATTCTAAATGCTGACTGAAAGCTGTATTATCCATATTAAAACGTTACAACACACAAAACTGTTTTGTACTCTACATACTTTTAGCTAAAAATTTTCACAGCTCGTTTGCATCATTACCTGCCGTTGTAACTCTGGCCACCCGCAGGATCGTCTCATCGAGGAGCCAAGCGGAGCAGGGCTACCTTCAGCGGAAGTGATAATTAGTATTCCTGTGCTAATCTGCAGTTCCGTAATTATCTTGAGAAAGCCGTGCAACAAACAGACCTGCCTGACTTACTGACTTTGAGCTGCCAGCACGCAGTGAGGACAAAGTCTCTTTAATCAGATGTAACACAAAACGGCAAAGAAACTGTACAACACGACACTGACTGTCTCAAAACAGCACACGGACTAAAACACAGACGTCACAAAAGTACGAAGCACCGGGGAAATCGTTAAATCAGAAAAAAACTGTGGAAGCCGTCTGGAAACCGATAAACACAGACTACGACGGTGAAAACCGTTACCAAAAATACGCCTTCTATAGCCCTATACACTAACTTTGAAATTCCCTCCTCGAAACCTCGTGCGTTTCCGCCACACCCAGTGCTCCCCACCAGCAAGTACAAAAAAACGCCACAAGAGGGGCTATGAGGTAAGCGAGCTAAAGCCGCGCGCAAGTTCGTAACATTGCGGCCTCGGAAAAGGCATTGAGAAACAAAGGCGTTTCCACAACAAACAAACAAACGAACGGCATACGCGGCGCACAACTCAAGGCACAACGATGAAAGTTAAACTCATGAGAGCACCTGGGGAGTTCGAGCACAACAAATTCAGAAGGCACATGCTAAGCCACGACACACAGGTAGCAACCGCGAAAATACTCGATCATCAAAATTCGGAATAAAGCTACAGTACACTGGCAAGTGACTTCGAAAGGCGCGCAACGAGGTATGGAAACGTTAGCTACCGGCACTCTGAGCCATGCAATCATGCTGTTAGGCGGGCAACGCTTCTTGAGCAGGCAACGATAGTAAGCGAAGGAATAAAAAATAGTACCAGATTCAGCATTCAACAACTGCAAGGTTGAAAAATTCGGAATGAAGACACTGCAATAACAGATCGCACTTCAAGGTAAATTGACACAGCATAAGTGGATATGAAATTTCTGCGAAACCTGAACATCGCAATTTAGACACTGCAAGAGCGAATATGGCACATAGTTAGAGTACTGCGCAATGGCAAAAAACACTGAAGAAATTCGCACTGAAGCCAAAATTGGTCTTGACCACAATACAACCACTCACAAGGTGAGTTACGTCACAACACTGAACACAAAGTTCCATCTTAACACAAATTTACACGAACAACACATGGACCGTCGATACAGAAAAAGGTTAAACAGATTTAAACACATCACAAGTGTCCTTCATGCAGGAACAGTTTTCTAACGTCTCTCATTAGCACTGCATTGGCCGTTCTCACACGAACTCTGCGCACAAGACCGCTCTTATCGGGAAAGCACTCTTCCACCAGCGCTTTCGGCCAACAGCCGCGTGGCGTGTTGGTGTCACACAGCAAAACGAAAGCTCCAGGCTCGAAGTTTGGCGATGCCGTACACCACTTCTGCTTCGGTTGCGTGAAAGGCAGATATTCGGACAACCATCTCTTCCAGAACTTGTCAGCAAGTGCTTGTATTTTGCGCCAAGACTTGCGATATTGGTCACTTTTCCTTAACAAATCCGGCCCCGTTGCATCATCAAGGGCCCCAGTCAATAGCATGTTTGGGGTCAAAGCACTGAAATCCTTGGGGTCGGAGGACACATCAGTGAGAGGTCGATTGATGAGAATCCGCTCGATTTGCGCCACCAGAGTGGCAAGGTCGAAATCATCAAGGGGGCTTCTCCCACGATGAGGCGCATCAACTTGCGAATGCTTCTATCTTGATAATTCTTTCCCAGACAACCCCGAGTGCGAGGAAGCAGGGACGTTGAATGTCCATTTTATGTCATCCTGAGCTATGACATTTTGGAACTGTTGACTGTTCCAAGCCTTGTTACCATCGTTCAGCTCACGTTCAGGCCCTTTGAAATTAGGCCATTGTGACTAAACATGAATTTCGGCGTAGTCCGCCTGCAGGTAAATCGTCTGAACACCTGAATGGAAGCACTTGCTTCCAGTGATTGCGCTATCTCCAGATGTACAGCGCGCGAGGCCATGCAGGTAAAAACAACCACATAACGTTTAACGTATTTCTTCCTTGCTTGACGTTCAGAGGTCCCATGAGATCAACGCCTGTGGCGGTAAAAGGTGGTCGTCCTGCAGTCACTCTGGCTTCTGGCAGATTGGCCATGCTTTGAGCACCAACGCCAGTACTCCAGAGACGACATTTGAAGCAGGCATGTAAAACTCGGCGAACGGCTGCTCGCCCTCGCAAAATCCAAAAACTTCTTCGCATGCAGTTCAACACACGTGACGTCCCACTGTGACCTTCTCTCTTATGGTACAGGCGAATCAATATATCTGTCACAGGGTGCTTTGTAGGCAGAATCACGGGATGCTTGCTTTCGAAGGGCAGATTGGAATTCTGGAAACCTCCGTCCATCCTCATGATGCCGTTCAAGACAAATGGTTTTAAATGCTTGAATTGCTGAAGATTGGGAACGCTTCTTGATTTTTTTTCAGACAGCATTTTGTTAATGTCGGTGCAGTTCGTCACGCTGGGCAACTCACTCACAGCTTCAGGAAAGGCTTCCCACTGTACCAATTGCACAATGGCAAGCGTTGCATCTCGAAGGTCGTCCGCTGTCAGCCGGCCTTTTGTTGGTGGCATCTTGTTGTTGGAATATTTCTATGTCCAGTACTGCTTAAATCGAAGCAGCCACGCAGTGCAGCGTTGAATGGCCTTGTATGCAGAGCAACGCGACAACAGCCCATGCAGGTAATTAACAGGAGATGACTCCACAGCAGCGCAGATGGTCGT
>Ga0210059_1003114_pt1 | contig 26408 bp, 13 predicted proteins | sample Ectturendosymbi2_FD_188042 | JGI IMG/M metagenome (GOLD analysis project Ga0210059, IMG submission 188042) | Ecteinascidia turbinata endosymbiont from Florida, USA - Sample 2 (SPAdes) (version 2) | ecosystem: Host-associated > Tunicates > Ascidians > Unclassified | place: Key West, Florida... | reverse complement strand
CATCGGGATCACTCTATTATTGCTTGTTCGCGCCACATACACAATGGTGTTATTCTTCACGCACATCCCGTTCGTGGTGAATCACACAATCAACGCAACACCACCGGAGAGGTTGCAACAATACCAATTGCCCATGATTAATCAAACATTGTGTACAGTGCAAATGCTCGAGAATTCATGTCATGACTGACCTTTTCCCGAGGTTTTAAGCTCTGTGTGGAAGTTGGTGATAATGAAACACAAACTTATACGAGCTTGTAATCACTAACCGAAAGTGAAACAAAGAGTAACGCTTTTCGCAGCTGTTTCTGGCGCACCAACTTTCTATATCCCATCTCTTAGTGACGTAAACTTTATTCCAAGTCCATCGCAAAAATTCCTCTCTTATAACTCTGGTATGCTACAAATACTGTATATTTTGACCTTGTAGCATCGTAAATTTAAGTTTTTGTACAGTTTTAAAACTAAATACGTGAATATAGTGGTGATTTACATTTTGTATGCCTTGAAGCTCAAACCTTGGCTGAGAAGCAAATCAGTTTCAAAATATTTTTTATTACGCAATCAGGCCATAGACACTGCTTAGCAACAACAGCATTTATTCTAGATATTTCGTTGTGATGGGATGTAGACCCGTGATGGTTCAAAATCCAAATACGTGGAGCCTTAACAGTTTCATCAATGATCTCACCTTGTTAGCGAGTAAATACGGTTTTGTCAAGTGATCAGAATCCGACCTGTACATAGAAAGCGTTTCAACATTCACCTGATGTTAATTGCCACCCTATCCTACAGTAAATTTGAAAGTATTCAGCTGCAAAGCGAAGGTCAGCTAACGAAAGTATCTAACGAAAGTGATAAAATGCTTTTCATTTTGTAAGTGTTGAGGCCATTGACACTGCCATTTACAGATAGCTTGCGATCTGTTTTTTCGATAAAGCGCATGTGACCAAACTGAAACTATGAACTGAATTTCTTCCTAGTTGATTAGATTTTATTATTTAAACACCAATGGACTTAAAAAGACTTCAATCACTTAGTTCCCAAGCTTTTTTGAGCGCGTCCCAATCTACCCAAGCCTCAAACAATGCATGAAAAGAACACATTGTGTGGATGGTTTTTGGCAGCAAGATGCTAATTTCGTTTTTAATGTCTGCAATCTACTCTTTTCTCAAGTATCTACGCTACAGACAGACGCAGACAAGCAGTGGTAACGTTGAAAATCTACAACTCCCGTTTGGATCACCTCTGCGCGACCCATTTTTTTACCCTTCTCCACCCTTCTTTGGGTTTTGATCCATACTTTGGGAACCACTGGGCTAGATTAACTAACCAACCGTTGTGTTAAGCTGCAGCGACATGTAAGCCTACTACTTAACTTATTGCAGAGCTGTGGTAATAATCGGTTGTGGCTTCGTTTTCGCAAATACACAACCGTTTTCACACTTTGCATAGACTGAGTGGGTCAAACATACGCAGGTTTGCATGTATATCTTTCCCCAATTAAAAAAATTGAATTTATAACTTTTGTAAATTTTGTTTGTGAAAGCTGAAAAGCTAGATAGATAAATACCTAATCGTTTATGGAAAGTAGGCTTAGTGTGGGTAGCGTACAAAAATGCTACCGCAGACGCATTTCATAGCGTTTACTTTAGTGACATAAAATCGAAAAATTTTTCAAACACGCTGAGGGACTCGAGCGTTTACATCAGTGACTCCAAACTACGGCCCGCGGCCAAATCCGGCCCGCGAAGCCATTTCATCCGCTCCGCAAAGCCATTTTGTCTATGATGAAAAAAATAATGTTGAAAAAAAACTGCGAAATGTGCTCACGAAAAATTTGTTGATTTGGTAGAATATAACATATCCCGAAACAATCACATTACGTAAAACGTTCGGCCCTCGACATATTTTCTATTAGCTTATGTAGCCCTCGGACAAAAAGGTTTGGACACCCTGGTTTACATTATCAACTGCATACGTCAATCAGTCCCTCAAGAATTGGACAAGATCCACGTCTCAGTCGACATGCGCGCAAGTTTTGTGGACCCACTTCAGGAGTCAGTGTCTTAGAGCAAAGTCACCACTCGGCTTCGATTGAACGTGTGTTGGTGTACATCAAAAGCGTGTAAATATAAAAAGCGTATTTACAATGACGGCCACGATGACTCCTTTCTAAAGTGCAATGTTGGCTGAAAAAAGCATACTGCAGATTTTGCACTTCTAGGATAAAGACTTTCGCAAACGATTTTTCAAGAAAGTTTTACGAGCAAGTGGTGGCTTTCACTCAAAGTAGAAACTTGGAAATTTACTAAAAACAAAATTTTTAAACTTCTCACCTCATGAAAACAGACTTTTTATTTGCCGGCTTAAATCCGAACAGACTTATTCAGAAAAAAAAGTGCCAGAAAAAAGTACATTTTATGGATGATGCTTTAAAAACAAGGGCATTATATATTTGAATGTTGAGACTTGGTTGTTGTTTTCCCCCCTTCTATCAAAATTTCTGGTTACGCGCCTGATGGGACGTCGTTCGTTTCAATTTTTTTGTTTCTCCCAGTTTTATTTGTCACAACTTGGTTTCTTGGCGTCAGTCAGTTTGTTGAGATGTTCTGATCTCTAACCTTGTGTTCTAATTTACTCATTTTAGCTTTGAGTTTGTTGGCTTTTTCTGCTCATACTTTAGCGTTTCAACTTTTCACCTGTACGCTTTGCTTGCAAATTTCAGGACTGAGGATGTGTAATTTTACGTGACATCGTTTTCCTTAAAACCTATGTGAAATTCGTCTTGATTTCTTGATTTAACTTTTTTGGAACTCCAAATTAAATTGCAATTTAACCAATAAATTCGAACTATTGGAAAAAAATAAAAAAAACTCTTAAAGAGTGTTCGACTGAACAACTTGATCTACAGCTCCTTTCAATATCTCGGTATTTCTGCACATCAGCTTGTAAAGATATTCATTTTCTACACCAATAAGCTCGATCAATGCAGTCAGTCTGCTTTAAAAACCTGTAGGGACCGCAAGGGTCACTGTTATTGCTTTGAGGCAATTTCGGACATAACTCGCCGAGTGATGGCGCTATAGGGTCATTGAGACGTCATTTAAGATGCGTTTGTTTGATGCACTTTCCGATAAACGAAAAAACAGATATCTTTGCATTTGAAATTTTGCTTGACAGTGTGACAACTAGCGCTGTCGGTCGGCGAGGTATGGCCGAAATTGCCTCAAAAGCCAAAACTTTTGGGCTTTCGCGATTCTCAGTGAGTCATCCAACGCATTCTGTGCCTTTGTCAGGACAGGTATTGTGCTTTCAATTTTTCGTTGCATCTTCAGTTAAAATCTAAAACCATATCTGGATTCATACATGCCTTTGCGTACAAGCTGTTAATCAATAGGTGTCATGTTTTCTACCATGAAGCAAATGCAGAAAATCTCAAACATTTTGGTTGATCCTATAGAGAACGCTTCTCTTTGATTCCCCAGTTTTGAACGATTAGCTGCCGAAACTCAGTGAATACCTACATAAAACAACACTAACTGGCGCGACGGAGTAATGCACTGTGCATCAAGTGAAAACGCATGTAATATGCACTATCATTATTGAGACAAAAAATAATGATGTGTTATTCAAAAGCAAAAGAATAGCATGCCAAAATTGATGTGTTACTAGTGGAAATTCATGGGCCATTCAAATTGCAGTTAACGTAAACATGAGTCCGAAAGTGTGACAAAGGCGAGTGAACCATTAACTTGCCAGTAGAACGATGTAACGCGTTTGGCCATAAGACTATCAGAGCAATTTTCAATTTATTAATCCCGTTCGTGATAGAATTGAGCCAATCAGCTTTCAGCAAAACTTCGGGCGCTTAATGATCTGTACCCCTTAGAAGCTCTCGAACTAGGAGGTTTATGACTCGAAAATAGGAAAATCACAATGTTAAGTTGATTTGATAGTATTTCAATATTTTGATCTCACTCTTTTAAATGGCAGTTTCAGAAAGTGTTATGAATATTTCAGCTTTTTGTTCTCTTTTAAGTTCACTTTGGCCTTGTCAGCTGTGCCGTTTCATGGGCAGTATTTCATATACCTTTTCTATCAGATCTATGCAAGCTTGCAGATCGAGACCGAAGTCTATGAATTCCCAATCGATTCCTTCCCTCTTGTATTCTTCTTGTTCCAGAATAAACATGTGATGATTGAAGAATTGCTGAAGCTTCTCGTTCGTGAAATTGATGCACAGCTGCTCGAAGCTGTTGAACTGCGTGACAAAGCGAGTGAAACTTTTCTATAGACTTTAGACTTAAAATCGCTTTAATATAAAGCCTCCCACCCCATCCACAAGTTTTAGTGGATCGTGGTACTTCTGATTTCTACTTGACATTCAGTGATTGGTACGGACAAAACTTCGTGTCAGAGACGAGTCGAACCTGCTCATTTGTCAACTTATGTTCCTCATCCACTTTTCGTTACTAGCAGATGAAAAGCTTTACAGTAAGTAACGGGTGGGATCTATGTTTCCCTAAGGTGCACAAATACGCAGCACCAGCAGACCATTTGCGCAGTGAAATCTCATTCTCGCGCCCTTGCAACAATCCAAATTTAATATCGTATATGTATATCGCATAGCTCTCTTTACCGCCAATTGAAACGCTTCTTTGGTTGTGTGTCGACATGGTTACGCAATTGCATGCTCACTAAATCAAACATTTGCTCAGTGTAAAATTTTCTTAGAGGGAACACTGGTGGGGATGGTAAACGTACTGGACAATAACCTTAAAATCCAGAAAAATCGACAGCCGTGGCCAATAAGAAAAAATTCAAAATTCGTTTCAGCTCGTACGGTAAGATAAAAAATTTAAACAATGCATGCAGGAAAAAATTTACTGTAGCTGCGTAAGCTGCTCTGCAGATAAAATCACTGAAGTGTTACATACAATTTGATAGAGTCAAGAGAATCAAAAATCGTCTTACGTCAAAGATTTCGAAACCAGCGATGTCAAGAACGCCAATAAAGAAGTTGCGCGGTAGTTTCGTGCTCAAAGTTTCGTTGATGCGTTTTACCAGCCAGAGGAATAGACGGTCGAACACAGCCTGTACAGAAACAATCTTGCGTGAGTAAGTTTCCGATTCCTTACGCCTTGCAATAAAAGCAGACGAAGATGTTTCCATATTTGTTGAGAGCGACACCACGCGAGATCAGTACCGCAGTAGGCGGATACGGTTGGACAGTTATGGACTGAATCTAGTTTTCAACTGAGGCGGATCGAAATTCGAATATAAAAATTTTGCAGTTTTGTGAGGACCGGATTCAGGCCTGCATCCTTTGCATCGCAGGCAGATCTAGACCCAAGTCAGTAACCCTGTGGACTGTCGAATCGTGGGAATCCGCCCTTTGAAAGCAGTTAATGTCACTTGGCAAAATTTTCCTGCTGTGCATGTGCTCGGGTATCGCGGCCTCAACATTTTGACTGTGACTGTAAGCATTTCTAACACCCTAGAAAAACTTCGTTTGCTGGCGCGAGGAACTTAGTGGCATTTGTCGGAAAGCAATCAAGAATAAGTTCGTTTCGGGAGATTTTATCACTTGGCCACACTTTTATTAACGGATTTCGCTGAAGATTGTTGACGAATATAAGTCTTCCGGATTGGTGGATAATGATGTTTTGCGAACTACACTGTCTGGATAGAATGATGCCCTGTTCGAATAAAGGATTTTGTGGAAAATCGGTTATCGGAAATAGATCCACTCTTCGCTGGGCTGAAAGCTACGTTAATAACGCACTGAGTACTGGTACGAGCCACTTGAATGCAACAATTCGAAGTCAGACAAAATTCAAGTACACAAGTGCCATTTGACCTTCCAATCCATTGAGAGGTTAGACTCACCTTCGACAATGCTCCGACCGCGTAATAGACCTGTTGCACCGTCTGCCCTTTGGTGACGTAATCGTTGCCGACTCGTACCCGTGGCTGCAGCAGTGCCTTGACAAACTCAGCCGAATTGATGCCGAGCAGATAACTTATCTTGTCAGCCTCTGCGTAATGTGCAACGGTACGCAGTTCAATCGTCAAGCAGATAAACAGTGACAGCGGCACTTTTGTCGCGCTGTTGGGTTCTATTTGCATCCAGTAGGTCATTAGCGCTGCTCGATTATGTGAGTGTCGCACATGTATAAACGTATGGCTTTTTGAAAGAGCTTCAATCGGTGCAGACCTGCATCTTTTTCAGCTTATGAAATTGCACGAAACGTCGATTAAAAAAAAAGTTATCTCGGCTTCTATCGACCTGAACCTAAAAGAACTCGAAGGTTTCCTCGCGCGACTTCGAACGACTACCTAATCGATAAAACACTTCAATAGCGAAACGGCGTACTTTGGTCACTGCTACTTTGAATGAATCACATCATGAAAAAAGCAAGCTTGAACTGTCAGAAGTACAACAGAACGCCACCTTCCGTGCCGTCAGCTTCGGCCTGCTCCTCTCTTGGCTTCTGCTTGAATTTCATGTTTCCCATATGCATGATTGAGCCCATGATCTTGTAAATGCCGTTTTTCTCTTCTTGGTTGAATCCCAAGACGTCAAAAGCCGTCTGTTGACATAAAAGCGAAATTGCAGATCGGCAAATACTTCCGCAAATTAGATGGCACAGTGAAATAGAGGTGTCATTGGAAGACTACTGGGAGCCGCACAAACGGTGCACAGGAGGCGCTTGCGGCTGTCGGGACCGCGATTGAGAACCACTGGTTTAACTCAATCCATTTTCGTCAGCGACTCAGACCAGCTTGTTCTCAAAGCAAACGTGAAATAGAAAAGGTGTTTACGTCAGTTGCGCACAGTTCCTCGCCGTCGTCAAGGTTAGCGACCGTCACCTCCCCTTGCGAAATGTAACGGAAGTCGTACGGATCGGTCGTTACCAGCAAAGACTCTATTAGAAAAAAAAGATACGAAGTCGGAATGAAAACACGTGATTCGGAGGTGAGTCAGCCCACTAAATAGATTGACTGTGATTTCAATGATGAAAACGACAAACCTAAAAGCTCAGGCTTCTTTCCGGAGCAAATCTGGTAAAATATATGAAAACTTCTTTCTCCCGGCTGCTGGAAAATGACTCGTGATTTCTCCAGCAAGTCTGTTCATCAAAAAAAGCGCAAGAGGTTTGTTACAAGTTGAAATTTTAATTTGAAAGAAAATCGTTCGAACGACAGTTAGTCAACATGCAGTGACACGCATTTAATTGTAAGCTGGGCATTGAAAAGAACCCTTCCTTATGGTCCTTGACAAGATAGGTTATATTTGGAGCAAAACATAAAACGCCTTCAGAATGAAAAACTTGGCCAAAGTTGTCAAAGCCAAATATCAAGAAATTAAACGTGGAACAGCAGCTGCAGCTTCATCACGTCCCAATACGTTCATCCTCAGCTAGCCGCATCAGATCATCAGATGTTCGTTGTCAGTGGCTGCACCAGATCAGCTTTGTGCCACATCACACAACATGCTTATGCGTAACTGAATACATCATTTAAATCGAGGAGTAACAAGCTTTTCAAGTTGCTAAGAAACAACGGCCACAAACCATGTTATTGTCAAAAAACACCAGTAAAATCACTTTCATAAACTGCCAGCACGTTGTTTTAACTTACAGGTTTCAATATCTCCAGAAGCCAATTTCCCGGTCGTTCCAAAGTGAATTCGAATGAACTTGCCCTGGGGTCAAATGGAACACACTCTTTCAATGAACAATCGGAGGGTTTTTCACAAATGTGTTGTTAGAACTAACAAATTTTTTGTGTAGATTCAGACACGTAAGCTATTATATGGATGAACCAACTCGGTAGCCCACTAAATAGATTTCAAGTTTAAATATGAACCAATGCAAAGTTTTAATTTTTAAGGGTTTGATGAATAGATCAACACGCCAAGACGATGTATTTCTTCAGATCTTCTTTGGATATAAATTATATCCAATGAAAATAATCATGGGAATAAGTAATCGTGTTCAGATTTGGGTTGTAAACAAGTTGCATGAAACTCATGAAGATTTGCCTCTTGATACAGTTCTCCTAACATCTAATTCCACGTTTCTTTTGTTTTTGTTTTTTTGTACCTGTACAAAAATAACTAATTTCAACTACTGACTGTAGTTGATTTGTGTCTTTAATCTAAACAGCTAAGTTCATGCCACAAATAAAACTCAGATATGATCTCATGTTTCTGCAAAACTGCAGATGTTTGTCTGTTTCTAAACAAAACGAAAGCGTTTCAATGTTTGAATACAAACACCAGGTCATGCAAAGGAATGGTCGAATAACTGTTACTAATTATCGCTATGCCATCAACGGGTGTGCGGATGCAAAATGGTAAAGCCGTCGCCTTGTCATGAATATTCATATAAACTGAAACAAACTCTATGACATTTGCCCTTCACAGTATTTTGGTGAAACTCTAACAGGCCTTTTTTATTTCTCAAAATATGACGCAGTGTTTGTGCTTACAAATCGTGACGAATTGTCGTTTCGAATGGTCTTCGCGTTGCCAAACGCTTCCATCGCCGGATTGGCTTGGATGATTTGATCCTCCAAAGTTCCCTGAAAAGCCGTCAATGCTTTTGAAAAACAAAGCTCATTTTTGTCAACAACTTGCCAAAATGTCTCACAACATCATTTAAGCTCAAAAAAGCACAGCAATATTCACGAAAACATCAAGACGAAAGAGTCAGCCCCACTCACTCCGGCTTTTGGCTTAGACGCCGATGAATCGACTTTCGCATCACCAAGTGCAGCGACCGTGGCAAAATACTGGATCACTCTCTTGGTGTTAACAGTTTTTCCCGCTCCCGACTCTCCGCTGGATGCATTCGCAAAATAAAGGTTTAGCAGGTAAAAATGATTGAACCTCAACCCTGTTGCTGAAAAACGTAAATGTCAACCTGGGATCTATATCAAAACACGAGAAAACATTACAGGGCAGCTACGTTAACGAAGCAGCTCTAAACCCAAGCTAAATATGTGCAACACGTCAAGCGCGTTTTATGAGAACAGAAACCTCTGCATTTCGAACAATTTACCGTAAAATCTGATTTATTTCACGTCATGTACGCAACCGGCAAGGAAATAGCGCGTTGCAAAGCCTACACAATCGGTAGAAAGTTATTTAGTATCAGCACCGATTCAGCTTCAAATTGGTTTTGAATTTGTCTAAAAACAAGTACTGAGTATCTTTACTTGATAGCCTAAAATCAAATACCACAGAAAAGCAGCAGCTTTGGTGCTGCACTGCAAAAAGTGTCGCAAATAAATGAAAACTTTGCATCTTCGAAGCGTACTTACGTGATCAACATTGATTGGTTTTCTCGATCTGGAACAAAATATGTTTCAACGAAATTTTGGAACAAAAATGTTTAAATAGAAACTTTCTAAACAGTATAGTTTACTTGACGGATTCTTGTTTGAGTGCAATCCAAATTTAAATATGAGCGCAGCTATAGTTCAAAACGGAATTGAGTAATAAATTGTCTTGTTTCATTAACTGTAGCGTTGGTGGTAATGGTAAACCAAATTTTAGTACTCTAAAAATCGAGTGATTGCAGCTTCGTGAGAACACTGTTCAATCTTATGGTAATGTGGCAAGGGAACGAAGATAGCCACTGCAGTTGCCGTTTCATTTATTGCTTTAGCTTTATTTATAAGAAAAGTCTCTAGGCTACACCTGTAGAGTAGAATGTAAGTGTAATACTTTAATATTTCGTCATAATTCTTAAAGGGATTCATAGTTAGACCTAAAATCGTTTAATGATCATTTGTTTTTTTTTTCTATTTTGACTCAGTAATGGGCTTTTGCAGTCAATGCCTTATCACGTAAAACTCACTTTGGGAGCGAAAAATATCCATCATGTTGGTCGCATGCAAACCGATCTCAGGCGCCCTTAACTTATATCAGTGGTTTATCAAAATTTTTTTAGTTTTACCTCTTACCAAGCTTCAAAAATAAAATTTACCCTGAAACACTTTTTATTTTTGCCTTTATAGATATGTTTTAAAAATTTAGTCCAGGGAGAAAATATTGACAGTAGAGGCTTGGGGCAATTGTTACGCGACCAGAGGAACCAACTAAACCCATTTTTTGTAACAATTAATTCAAAAAGCACATGCGTTAGCTGTTAAATATAAATCATGACTCATTAAATTAACCCATTTAGTTGATAGATTTGCCTCTGAGATTAAAATCAAACGCAGCAATACCACTGCTTCAGGCTAACACGGAACAACGGAAATCTAGAAATCCTTCGTGAAAAACATTTTTTTGTTTGAGTTGAAGGTAGACCAGTGCATCGCTTGAGACACGCTAGGCATCCCTGGCAGTCATCTTGATTTTCTACCACGCTAGATAGGCTCAGATGCCAAATATGGGAGGAAGCAAGCGAAAAACATTTGTTAACAGAAACATTCACAAACAACGTAAAAAAGAATCGAGTTGAAAAAACTTTGTGAAACGGTTGTTTTCACCAAATGGACGAAATCAGCTTTTCCGATGTAACAACATAGGTATAGCAGTTCATACAGCAAGAACGCAGATGTGCCAAACAAATGTTACGGAAACACCAATTGATTAAAGCATGCAGTAAATAGGAACCCACTTCGCAGCATGTCGTTGTAAGCGTTGTCGGCCACAGAGAATACGTGAGGCGGCGTTTCGTTTCTGCGTTTGCCTTTGTAACAAGCCACAACGTACCTTTCGTACACAGGCAGAAGCTTGTACGGGTTGATCGTCACGCAAAACAACCCGGAATAAGTCTGTCGATATTATAGACGACAATATTGGCTGTGTGGATGCAAAGGGAAAGACAAGCTGTTTTTTTTCAAGTTTATCAGCTTGTAAGTTACATTTGAACACAAAATGTGTTGGTTGTGAACGACAAGGCTGTAACAGTTGGAGAATAGTTTAATTTGCCGCGAAATGTTTGCCATTTGTCAAAAGTTTTTGTCACTTTCATGAAATCGTAAATGAATTGTTTCCATATTATTACATTTATTCCACAGAACGATTCGAGGTTACGAAGGTTTACAAAATTTTAGGACTAAATAACGTTATGAAGTTATTACGACTAATGAGTTAAGAGATTTCAACCGCGACTGAGGCTTTTGAAGGCCGAGTTAAGATTACAGTGTATAAAAAAGGTTTCTTTTTCTAAGGCCCTCTGTTTTTTTCCATAATAGGTTGTTTCCAAAACAAAAAACACATTTCAAACATATCTGTCTTTCGATAAATAAGATAATTTCTGTCAGAGTGTTTACCAAAAACAAAACCTTTTTAAGAAGCACCTTTTTCACACATTATTTTCTGAGCGAACAAACGAAAATAACGACAATAGTACGCAACAACCTACTTTCAAAAAGAAATTATACTGATCACATCATTTATACTTTTCAAAAAGAAAAGTATTGTTTTGATTGAAGCTCAATTAAGCATCAAAATCTTAATACTTGTTAAAGAGTGTCACTTGCTGCTGCGATAACTCTCAGCAGCTAAACCGGAAATTATAAACGCGAAGTTGCAAACAATGATTTATTTGGAATTGAGTATGTACTTTCCACGATGGGTGTAAGCAAGGAATCGATCAGCAAATTTTGGTTGAACAACTTTATACACTACTTTTTCTAAACATTCTGTACTGTCAACCAGCGAATTGCCTTTTATCTTTTAGTTTTATCTATTTCCCTTCATTTTATGTGACAACCCTCCAGGCCCGTAGTTATGGGGAGGGCATTCAGGGGAAATGCCCCCAAAAATTTTTGTTTCCCTCCCAAATTTTGTTGTGCCCAGAAATTTGTTTTAAACATATTATAAAAACAACAATCTTTTCCCCCTAAAAATGTGTTTTCCCCCAAAAACCGTAAAACCTTGCTACGGGTCCGGGCCTGCAACCATCACCAAATTAGTCACAGCTACCCACCAGTGAATACAAAATCTCAACTCACGTAAATCATAAATCTCTCGTATCTTGACCGTAAGTTCGCCAAGACAGAAGGCTCATTCAAATACGTCATTCCTGCCATGTCTTCAATCAAACTGAACTTTGGAGGGTTTTGCTCATGAATGTCATCTTCCTTCACGTTAACCTCCTAGGATTCAAGTGTAAAACAATCAAAAATAAAATGATTATATCGAAAATGTGGTGTTGCACTTGGACGTGAGTGTACCTTGAATAGTGCGCATTGTAAGTAAACCAGTATTCGTTTTGTAGATTTAAAAATTTTTTTCATGTGAAAGCTACATAGCCACACAATAAACAGTACGTTTATTTAGTCTTTTCAGCCTCTTGAACCTACAATAAAATTCCCATAAAAAAATTTTAAGTCTGACTTTCCAACGTTCGCAGATTCAAACGCATTCGATAGTAAACTGCACTTTGAAACTTTTGAGAGCAGCAACCGTTTTGAGTAGCTTAGTGTTTCAAAACACGGTGCAGTTCAATTCCACGCTTACTATTAACAACTGACCACGTGTGCAATGGCCTAACGTAGGCGACCAATTTGAAATAAGGAACATTAAGTCAATCTCACGACGCATCCGCACCTGCAGTGAAATTTAGCAAAGTTTGCCTAAAATTACTGTGAAGCAAAATGAAAAGTGTTGTGTTTTAATATCTATATAGTCACTGTTTTGACATTTTAAGCCAGATAACAGGAAAACTTGTGAGAACTCAAAGGTAGTAGTCACACATTTTGAGCACATGCAACACAAGTCAGAGCAAACTAAAGTATGTTCTGTATCTAAAAACCATTCCTGAAAACCGTTTGTGGTTCTTAAATTGGTATGCTGTGGTATCTATCTGCAGAAGGGAATATTCTGAGACACAGTAACATAGCTAAGGCTGTGGTAGAGACAAAGCTTTACTGCTAAAATATCACAGAAACAGTTTGGTAATAGAAACAAATTACGCTAATCAATGGAGGATACAGTACAAATTTAGGCAGATGTACACGCCATCCAGCTGTTGCGTATATATTGCAAAAATTCCATTCAGGTGCTAACACAGTGTTGCCGCGAATTCAGCCGCGTTCTTTTGCATGTGTTTCAATCTTTGAGGTTCGTTTAGTCTTGGTATTTTGTAATCAAACATCTGCAGTTCACTAAAAATGTGAATTAGTTTTGTAAGTATCGTAAACACTTACGATTCCCACAATCAACTCACAACCCGGGTAAACATGCAGCGGAGGTACAGTCAAGCGAACAAATCCGTCACCAGCTCCGGTGGATATAAAACGTTTTAGTAGCTGTGAGTAATTATGTTTCTTTGACGAAAAAATGTGTTATCCATTTATTGGAAAGACCTTCATAACTACGCCCTATAATGAAACGTTTTATTTAAGGAATTCGCTTAAATCACGTTTCAAAAGTCGGGACTTTGCTACTGTGCATAAGCATCAACTGAAGCAACGTGAGGTAAAAGGAAAACCAAATAAACCAAATCGTTAAAATCAATAAAAAACTAAGTATGTAACCAAGTGGCTTCAATTTGGCACATTTTCTTTGTTGTGCACTTTAAGCTGATTTCCCTGCCTTGAAGATGGCAGAATAAACGATCCCTGACCAGTCCCGTCGCCACGGGTGGGCTTTGGTGGGCTTAGCCCCCCCAAACAAAGCTCTAACCCCCCCCCAAATTGAAACGTGAAACACTATAAATAAGTGGAGTTTTGGTTAATTTTATGATGTCAAGCCCCCCCGGACAAACGAAAAGTTCCCTATTGAAAATATTCTGGCGACGGTTCTGCCCCTGACGCGTTTTTCCAGCATCCATGATTGCATGTGGAAGTTTTCTGCATTTAGTATACTCTGAACAGAATAAGACTTAGCTTTTGGTTGTTGATGAAAACTTGGGAGCAAATGCGCTACACAAACTAGACGGATAAACAGATGTGGCAAGCCGACAACTCGATGTCTGGGTCAGTTTTGATTCAGGACACAGATGTTTGCTCTAGTGCGTCAAGCGAAGCAAAAGCAGGGAAAACCTTCCTTAGCAATTGCCCGCCGAAGTCTCGCGTGATAACGATGCGGATGACAAAGCAGATGACATGCCAATCCATTGTGACGCTGCACAGAAAGAACGATGCAGATTTGCTTATCTGTGTCGGGTAATAACTTTAGTTCAAGACAAACGCTGATTTAAACTTTCGCAGCGCAGGTGTTTGCTTGGCTCCCCTATGCTTTAACAAAACGGACACCGCAATGCACAACTATACTCAGAAAAGACTTTTCAGAAAATTACACGTAGATGTGGCAGAAACATCCTGTTTCGAGCAAAACTGGACATCCAACGACGCAGAAGCAACGACTGCGGTGTGAGGGAGAGGGTAATGTACCATGTGGCACCAAATTGAAATAGTCCGCTGCAGTACATTTTACACACACAAATTTATGACTTATGCATGCTTGCAAGTTGCAAGAAATGACAATGGAGATAAATAGCTCATACAATTTTCTCAGCCTTCGTCGAGCTGCTAGGTTCACACACGCGACTCCAGTTACAAGGGGTGTAACGAGGTTAGATGGCGCCCGGGGCAAGAAGCAAGTTTGGCGCCCCCATGTTCGAACATGAGGTTTTTTTGAAGCAAATGTACTGTATTGAAGAAAGTACTTTGACATTGTTGGGACTTTTCAGCAGCACCCCCCAGTCATTCGGCGCCCCACAGTGCTTAGCGCCCGGGAAATTGTGCCCCCCTCGTTACGCCCCTGGTTACATGTAACATTAGCACAAAACCAAACGCTCTCGCGATTTTTCAAAGTTTTAGTGTGGGAAGAACTTAATCGGATTACGACCAAACTTTGGCTAGCGGGATCCCATCAATTATGGTAAGGCCCATGCCAACATGCAAATCTTGGGAAAAAGTTGTGAAACTTTCTAAAAGTTTTCACAATTATTGTCATGTATAAGTTTAACACTGGAATGTTGCACATCCTAGATCAGCTATGTCTAACCCGCGGCCCGTGGGCCGCATGTGGCCCAGTCAACCGTTTTGTGTGGCCCAGTTTAGTTAAAGTATACTATATACTGACAACCTGTACTTATTTTGATAATCTTGAATTTGATATTTTTGATGGAGGTGGTCTTCAGTGCCACTTTGAAACGTCTGTTACCATTGCTGTTAGGATTCGAACGCTTTCAATACATTAGCTTAAGCTAAATTTGGTTGCCTAAGATCAAAGTAAGCCATTCATTGTGCGGCCCTCATTATATGTCATTAAATGTGCTGCCCTGGTTGCGATAGTGACATAATTTTTGGCTCAGTAAGCCCTTTGGGTTGGACATAGCTGTCCTAGATAGTCTTAAAAACGCAACTAAACCGTTTTCCTATTTTTCACAAAAATAGAGTAGACCTACAAAAACAACTAAAAAATCGCAGGCTTGTACGAAATCATGCTGGATGGTCAGCAGATTCTTATCATCAGCGCGCTTTGATGCTCAACGTTTTGCATATTCGTTGCATTTGCTCCTCATGAAAACCAGATGTTTTTAAACATCACAAGTGATTCCATTTGTATCTGCGGTTTTTGTGTTGGTGTTTCAAACATTATTGTCAAGATTTCCAAGTGTTGCTCTCGTCTGAGTAAAATATCCAAAACTGTTTTTTCTTTGATTATGTCGGATATTCTCAAACTCAGCAAGCGAAAAGCTGAACGCACAAGGGAAGCAAAGTTCATGCGCAGTAATTGGTTGTTTTTGCAGAAGCAGCAGTCGACCACCAGAGGGACATGGATCAATGCCATCAACCGCATCAGACGATTTACAATAACATAAAGTGATCCTTCGGTGAATCCGGTTACGAATGAAATTTTATGTGCTGACAACAAAACCTATTGCATAATTACAAACTTTTATACATAGAAATAACGTACAGAATGAATAAAATCCCCAACAATAAAAAAGGATTTAGACTCTATATTTGAAATCTATCACACACAGCCAAATAAAGTTCAACAGCTTCAGTGGTACATGAAACTTTCGCAATGTTTGCGATCAAGTGAAGTGATACAAAAAATAAGTTACTTGCTAAATGGATAAGCAGAATCCTTATTTTCTTCGTGAGCTGTGAGTTATCTGCAATTGTGCCAGATCAACCAAGGAGCTTTCTGATGCTCGGGAAGGTTAGCAGGCAAAATACGAAAGAGAGCAGGAAAACGTTTGTAAAATATCTTACATCACCGTTGTCCAGTTTAACCAACTTGCATCCTTTTTTTTCCGAAGGTCCGGTAACTTCACCCTTTTGATAAACGTTCTTCTTGCACGGCACCCATACCTGTCAAGTAACGAAATCAGGTTATGCGAAGAAATTTTCTCGTTATTTATTCTATGCTTCAATGCATTGCAGAAAGATTATCGCAACGTCTGCATGTAAAAGTTTTCAACAGAAAAATTCCTGCCAAACGATGTGACGGTTCCTTTTTGAATATACATCTTTTCATAATGGATCTCAGGTCAGCCTTGAGTTGTGTTGGTTCTCATAATTTGTGATTAAAGTCTAGTTTTCTATAAGCTAAGTTCACAAAAATGCTCTTCACAGGCTTTCATAAATATGCTTGTTTTGTAGAACTTATGCACTGAAACAGGTTATTTTTGGGAAGATTTGCATTAAACAAAAACAAAAACAGTCCACTACAAGAGGTAGCGCAGATTTTCGTGGAAAAGATATCTCTACGTACTTCTACGAGATTCGGATCAGCGCTCTATCAAAAAAATTTATCTTTGTCACACATACCGACTTTTTTCCAGCATATGGTTGAGACTGAATTTCCATCATTTCTATGCTAGTCAGCCGAAGATATGGAGCAGCGGCCCCAGCTTGAACTGGATCCCACAGAGACATGGTGAATAATATTCGTAATCTGAGTGTCAAAATAGAAGTCCATATATGACTTGCGTAAGTTATCCCTTTACACAGAATCTTCATAGTCTTAAACAAAGATGCTCTGGTTTGCAGAGCACCACGTCTTTTTGATACAAACTGATAGTGAAACAAGCGCTTAGCGGATGCGTTAATCCAGCAGGTATATAACAGCATGCATCGATGCGACGGCAGCGGTGTTACATCCAGTAGCCGACCGGCGACCAATTGAACGCTTGTAGCGCACTGCTTGTACTTGGCAATTCAAAAAAGTGCAAGAAAGTTGCAAAATACTTTGCACTGAAAACAATTCTAAAGAGACTTAATTGCACAAATGTTGGTTCACCAGTGATAAAAATTTTTGGATAAAGGTGCGAATTCTCAGCACACCTATAGGGTTACCATATATTTTCCGAACCGGGGCGGTGCACTATTGTGGTGGTAAAGCTTTCAAATAAGGTTGATGGCAATTTATAACATGTGTTTCCCAAAGAGGACAAAAAGTGTGAAGCATTCTTATTTCGTGTGAAAAATTGCTAAAAATATAATGAAGAACGAAAAAGCTCATCACTCTTTTCCGGCTCATTTCCATCGTTTCCTTTCGCAACTCCTGATTTTTTCCTGTTGTCTACAGCTACTCAGGTTGGTTTTCCGGGACAGTCAAGCAGCAGAGAGGGACTTGAACCAAAAACCGAAACTGTCCCGGCCAAACCGGGAGGTACGACCACTGATCAGTCATCCTAGGTGCATGCTACCGGTCGGTTTTTGCTTAGAATCCCTAGATGTTGCAAAGCAGTATGGGAATACGTTACTAAGTGTTTCCGCATAAGCGACGTCAGCAGTCTTTCACAAAATTCTAGTTTGTAGTGCCTTCGACAGGACCCATTAACCTTAACTGCAGTCAAAGCGTCACAAAGGCGTCTGACTAACAGCTATCAATTTGTCCCAGATATTTGGTTACGGCAGGTGCCTGACAACAAAACCCTTGAATATAATACTTGCTACAAAAACATGTGAAGTATTTGCACGGTATGACACATGTACCTACCTTTTCGACAAAACGGAACAGAAGATTCCACACACTGGAAGAACTGCAAGATCAAACTTAACAGCAACGGCTTATAAGACCTTTCCAAACGGCTTATCTTAAGTGTCGTTCTAAGATAGTGGTCGAACCGGGCTATAAGCAGGCATACCACATAGTTCTCGCTTGTCTTTATCTAGCCAATTCGTCAACGATGTTGTGACGTCTTGCAATGGTTCAGCTGCATCTCTCCATCAGTGAAGGGAAGTAGAAAAATTAAAATTCACGTTTCATGTCAAAGGAAATGTTGAATGAATGTATGTTTGCCTAATATGTTTGCGAGAATATATGGAAATGATTGTAGGACATGACAAAAAAATTGCAAAGTTTGTGTTCATTCTTAACAATCCGGATTTATTCAGCTTTTCGCTATGTCTTCTAAAGCTAGCATCCACCATGAACAAGGAACCAGCTGCTGCCTAATCATTCGGAGTTTAAAAGCGCTGATGAACGCCTCATGTTCAGACATAAAACCTGCCCGCACTTTCACTCCAGCTGTTTTTAGGGCAAAAGTGTGTCTAGTTGATAAATTATGATTTAGACACAAGTAAAACAAGCTTTTAGGTTAAATCCAGCAAAAGCCAGGCATTACGTAATTTTCTTTTATCACACGCAGAATTTGTCATATAGTGATTTTCGGGGGTTTAACGTATCCAAACCACCTTGACTGTACCGCTGATGTTTCGCAGTCGCCATTCCATCATTTGTTTGAAATTCTGCTGAACGCAGTTTCATATTCGTCGAGAAAGGCTTCAAACTTTTCAACGAAGGATACAAAACTGTTGAACGATATCTGAGGAGTTCTGAGGGGAAAATCGGAAAAATGCTGCGCTAACAGCAAGTTGATGTAGGACTACAATACACACTGGCTTAACAACATGTTGCTCCTTCGTAAAACAGCCTTGACCTGAGTAGGCGGATTGGTTGCTGTTAAACCTGCTGACTCAGCAGTGCTGAGATGTCATCTTAACATCAATTAGTCTTTACTACCAAGCTGTCTGCGGCTGCTGATAAATGCCTGAAAAGTTTATTTAGTTTCAAATGAGCTGCGAACCAGAGGGAAACAAATTTTTTCTGTTAAAAAATTTGCTGATAGATTCGACTTCGTTACTTTTGTGAAGACTAATTAGTTTGGGAATGGTGCGTTATAAACATGCAGTACGATTGTTCATCTGATAAGTGCGTGACAGAAAGTAGTTTATTAACTGAAGCAAACGGCTGGGCAGTAAAAAACGTCATTACATAAAAATGATGCTGCAACTTCAGTCTTGTTATGCTAGTAGGGACAAGCTAATTTTAGATTCTAGTTTTTTGCATTGTTCTGAACACACTGTATCACATAGGTAGGCCTACAGTACATGGTTGTAGGCATAGGTGCAGGAGGTGATGGGGTTTAATTGCAATTTTTATAAATATCTACTTTTTGGACATCATCGCACTTTACGGTACAACGCTGCAGCACCCCATAATTTTAGCCCCCTACGCAGTCCCGTCGCCACGGGGGGGCTTTAGTGGGCTTAGCCCCCCGAAAAAAAGCTCCAAGGCCCCCAAATTGAAACGTGAAACACTATAAATAAGTGGATTTTTGGTTAATTTTATGATGTCAAGCTCCCCCGGACAAATGAAAAGTCCCCCCTCAGAACTGCAAAGCCCCCCTATTGAAAACTTTCTGGCGACGGTTCTGCCCCTACGTATACGTTTTCAACCTGGCTGGCTTAAGTACACTGAAGCAAGCGATTACAGACCAGCTGGAAGGCTGTTTAATTGCATATTAAATTCAAGTGCAAGTTGCACTTGGCTAGAACTTTTACTTAGTGGGCAGTGGCGTAGCTAGAGTGTAGGCTGCCCGGGGCGGCCCTTGAGTCTGGCGCCCCCGAAGCCCATAAAAATACGTACTGCACAGTGACTGGCTCTTAAAAGGTTTGTAATATTAACTAGTTTGTGCAACATTATAATATTACAGTAATCTCACATGCTAAAACATGGTATGCTTGAAATACACACCAAAAACTCAAACATTGTAAGCAACAATTAAACAAAAGCAAAATAACGTATGGGGAAAAGTAGTAAAAAAGTGTAAAAAATTAGGACCATTTTTATTTCTGAAATAAACTACAGTTTTCTACATAGTAACTTTTCTTGCTATTTTGTTGGCGAATTCTTCAATGGCAATGTCAAAAGTCATTTCATCTGTCAATCGTGGCTCTATAGACAGTGTGACATGGCAAGATTTCGCAACTGCAAGGTGCTCATACTGGATCTAAAGACAATTCTTGATCAGTTTTAGTTTCGAAAAACTCCTCTCACAGGTAGCAACAAAACGGCAATTTGAAGAAAATCCGCAGCATGATTACTATATTTGGAACAAAGTTCCCAAGGTTATACTTTTGAATAACTGAAAGTTCAAGGGGCAACAACTATCAATATTTCTTTTTCGGCTGATAACTGCATTCAACCTCCTGTATAACTAACTGGCCTACTTGGAGTCTGAATGTAGTACGGTGAACTAAAATTTTTTGTAATGACGCATCAACATCCTGAAGCAAGAAATCTTTCCCTTAAAAAAAACGAGGAACCCTCGGAACACTTAGAACTCACGTAACCCCACTACATATTTTTCGGGACACTAGTGTTCCGCGGAACCCATGCTGAAGAATACTGAGCTGGATTGTATTTCTACACACACACGGAAATCCATTTTGACGAGCACAAATCCATCTACACGTTTATTATATTTACACAGAAATGTTTCTTAGACCCAACAAAGCACTTTTATTCGCAGGTACAAAACTTAAGAGTACTTTCAAAAGCTTAGAGCTCACCACAGCCACACGTTTGCCCACAGTCATCCACCATACTCCTAAGTTCTATAACGTCATATAAGGACTACGATCAGACGTCAACAACGACCCAACATCAATCAACCGTGTAGTGAATCAGTAAAATTTGACATCAAGTGAGTTGATAAGCGTGTTGAGAACCGTGTTGCAGCGTCATGTAAAAAAACCTATTGATACAACACCCCAGATACACGATTGTTGTTTGTTTTGCTAAGACAACAATCGCTTAAGTACACTTGCCATAGTTTAAATTACTCAAAATCAAAAACGTCCTATAACTGCGTGTAATGTCCCGACATTAAAACCACTTTTATTTCAATACAGTCTGTACAGGTTTATAGCCTACAGCATAGCCTATAGTGCCGCCCCCATAAAAGTGCCGCCAGGGGTGGACCGCCGCCCCCCCCTCAGCTACGCCACTGGGTGGGGAGCAAACAACAACCGCGTCTGAATATTTGAATATTTAATGCCCCTTGTTTTTAAAGCATCATCCATGAAACGTGCGTCTGTCTGGCGTTTTTTCCTGAACAATATTGTTCAGATGCCGGCAAATACAAAGTCTGCTTTCATTGAACTGACAAGTTTTAAAAGTTTGTTTTTAGTGAAGTTCCAAGCTTCTACTTTGGATCAAAGCAACCATTCGCTCGCAAAACTTGACTGCAAAAGCCGTTGTGAAAATCTCGATGCAATAAGCAGTCCCGGCGCCAGGGAGAGTTTGGTGGGCTTAGCCCCAAACAAAGTTCCAGGCCCCCCCAATTGAAATGTGAAACACTATAAATGATGTTTTCGGCGAGAGAAATTTGTGAAAAAATCATAAAACGCAGCACAAATTCTTTGTTTTGTTTTAATTTCGTTTTGAACTCATGTTTTGTGCTTCACCTGTACTGCTGAAATTTGATAGTCATTACATTTAAATGTGTTTTATTGTTGCGTACTTACAGTGCAAACATGACTTGACTTGACTTAAAAATCAGTGGAGTTTTGGTAAATTTTGGAATGTCAAGCCCCCTGCACAAACGTAAAGCCGCCCCTGTTGGAGACTCTACAATGCCCGAGAGTACTGGTAAAAGCTCCCTGCGGGTCGGTTTCAGGGACCCAGAGATGATGCGCAACGTATCGTTTGAAACATTTTCTCACAAGCCTTTTGCAGAGGTATTAGTAACAAGGCACATAGTTTTACACTGTGTGAAAAGAAGCTGCATAAGCGTAGCTTCACAAAACTATTCACTCAGCACATTGGTCACACTCACAATCTCACACTATCATGGATTTTCGAAACTTGTGGAAGCGGAAGTATTTCTACAGATTAACCCCTGCTTCTTTTCACACAGTATAAAACAACGCATCTTACCATTATCAGCAGTCATTGTCTCGCTGCATCACCTTCCAAAGAAGTCAACAGTCACATGCGGAAAAACGCGTTAGTTATTACAACTTGAAGTGAACCTTTGAAGATTCGTTGCCATGTTATTGTTACGCAACTACGAGAAACAGTAGAACAATGCTCTCGCAAGTTTCGCAGCGTGTGTCTGCAGGCAAAGTAGTAGACACTAGACATGAGCGAACTGCAAGCTCATCACTGCATCACACCAGAACAATGAAGCTGGCTTTTGTGCAGTGCGAGTGCCATACCGGTAAAAAGTGTCGATGTGACTTCAGATTTTCTAACCTTTTTTGGTTCTTAGTCCCAATTTCCAGGAGGTCAAACATCCGTTTTGCCCCATTGTGGACACTGTGGCAGTCCACTTCTAAAAGAAGAGAACCACTACACATTTAGGACAATTCCACAAGAGCACTGGTCCATAGGAATGTCCATGGCACGCCCAAGTTAACAATTAAGAAACTTAGACACGCCGGTTTCGCTCGACACCGCTCAGTTTATCACAACAAAATTGTATTTACTCATGGTTTTATTAGTATAGCTTTAAGCACTGCGATATTAATCACAACAGGGGTTTATAATATGTCTCAACATACACAGGTATTATTACAAATGACAGGAGTTAATGCGCGTTGTTTTCTTTTATAGGAGAGAGAGATCCCAAATTGTTAGTAGCATCATAGCAACTAAATCGTAAATCTCTTTTGGGTAATTTGGCCTATTCCAGTTTGGTGTTGAGACTGGTAAGCCCACGACATCAACTGATGATGGACCTAGTAATACCACTCTTTATATACACACAACGTATGACACCACGGTCACGTGGCAAATTTCGAGCAGTACACAGTGCAATAGCGACACTAGTGGTCGTTCGTTGTTTACATGAATTTCGAATCGGTATTTGACTACAATATTGTTATCAGTTTTGATTATTAATTCTATTTGCAATTTGAAGTTATTTTTCAATGCAATAGTTTTCTATATCGGTTTTAAGTTACCCTCTCTCCAAAAGATGACTCACAATAAAGGTGCAAAGTACAAATACACAATAAATCAATTAGATGCGCATGACAATGTTCTGAAACGTTAATATCTTTAGTCGTTGTTTCGTGTTCAGCTTCTTTTGGCTTGACGTGAATCCATCGGTAAACTTCGAAGTCACTTTCTTCAAGTAATCGAAGTCTTCTTTCGTTGTTATTTCGGGATTACAAGACGTTTTATGTTGAGGAGCCAAAATGAACTCAACAGTGGACACATGGTCCACTGTATTTCTTGAAAAACAAAATGTTCTTGAAAACATTTCAAGTGATCTGGCAACCCTAGACAGGCCTACTGCATTACATAACATCCCAACAGAACATGTCATGGCTGCATTTTTTGTTGTGGGATTTTGTATCTTTTTGCAACATACGAATGGACTCCAGTGTCTTCTGAATATTTGTGGTGATTATGCAGCTGAACACGAAATCGCATTTAATTGCAACAAAACAAGTGGTGTATTTTTTGTCCCAAGAAGTATAAACAACCTGGTCCACCAAATGCTTTCTGAATTGTGTACGTGTACAGTTATCTGACCAAGTCAAATATCTTGGTGTATTGCTCAGCATCTCTGATGATGATATTCAGAGAAAAGTGAAATCACTGTGCTGTGCAGCAAACAAGCTCAGAGGCACTCAGCTGTCGGTGCATTGTTTCCAAGGGCGTACGCAAGGGGGTTGGGGTTAAAAACCCCCTTGAGCTTGCAATTTTACAAAATCTTTATTACCTGCCCAAAGGAAATTAAATGTTTTCGCATAGTTTTTGCTTTTTAATTTGTTGACCTAACGCAAATACCACAGAATAAATTTGCATGTAAATTTCAAGGAACACTGTGAATGGGCCAAAGGAAATAATTAGGTTTTGGTGGGAATCAGGGTTATCGTCTGCGTCCAGAAACCATCTCACCACTTTTGCAGACCTTCCGTACACACTACGCATGTTTAAGACTGTGTTCCGCGATAGTTCCAGAACCGTCGCCAGAACGTTTTCAATAGGAGGGCTTTGCAGTTCTGCGGGGGGCTTTTCGTTTGTGAGTGAGGAGCTTGACATAATAAAATTAACCAAAACTCCACTTATTTATAGTGTTTCACGTTTTAATTTGAAGGGGCTTGGAGCTTTCTTTGGGGGCTATGCCCACCAAAGCCCCCCTGTGGCGGCGGGACTGGATAGTTCACTTTATCCGAAATAATTGTCTTTATTTTGTCTGCTATGGCTGATCAGCACATGCGCTGACGGCACTGGCTACATTACCAAATTTTGTAGCATAGTTTTCTTACGTACTTTATGCGCATGCTCAATTCTTGTGTAGCAGCATTGCCAATTTGGCTTTTTTGATGCCAGATTTTGAAATTCTGGCTTTTTTTAACACCATTGGCTTTTTTGGAAATAAAAAAGGCAGAAAAATCTGTTTTTTTCTGGCTTATTTTCAGTCGGATAGGCTTGGCTCTAGCAAAACATTTTCTGAGCTGCTTATTCATTACAAATCTCTTGCGACGAAGGTTATTACCATGTAGGGTGCACAGAATATTGCAAAAAATTATTTACTGCTGCCGTAAAAATGATCGATGTTATTGATTAAAAATAAATGCACGATAGTGTAATTATGGGGAAAGAATATGCTTCTAAAAATTGGACTTATGTTATATCGATGTTTTTGACGAGTTCTAATGTCTATTTTGTGTGTGGTTGTGCATGTTTTATGTGTATATGCCTCAAAACTGCCATCTGGGTTTTTCTGGCTTTTTTTGGTGAAGACAGATTGACAACCCTGTTGTGTAGTTCAGCAAGATTCGATCTTGCAAACCGGTGTGTGTGCCAGCCAGTCCAGCCGCACACCTATGCTCGACTGCTCGTATTCGAGGAGAGATCAGCGCAGCCTCATTTTGCAGTTGTAAATTGCTCTGACGCAGTGGTGAGTGTTTTACTCCCCTTTGTGGCAGTTATGAACTCTTGTGTCGCAGCACTGAGAGTATTTTCCTCCGATAGCGTAACTTGGAGCGCTGATAGTTTATATTCAGTGCAATGACACATAAAATAAGGGGAGTGTAGAAGAATATGCATAATATGTCAACAAACTTCGCCAAAACGTTGGCTTGGAAACATGAATATGACGTCAAATTGTGACGTCACAAAGACCGCACACCACAAACAAATGACCACCATGTGCCACTGAATGAAACCTCCCCTATGAAAATCTTCTGCGTACGCCACTGATTGTTTCAGTGTGTGCGTCTCATCAGTTTTGCCTTTTCGTAGCAACCAAAACCTTAGGCTACTTGTGATTCGTGGCGCCTCATGGTTTCTATATTTTGTTGTGATTCCTCTATCACCTCCCAGCATGTCGAAAAGGTGTGCAACCAAACACGTAAACAGTGACAAGGGCCGTACGCAAGGAGGGCTCATGGGATTAACCCCTCTTGAGTTTGATATGTTACAAAAAGTTTATAACCTGCACAAAGGAAATTCATTGTTTTCGCATACTTTTTGCTTGTTAATTTGTCGACTTAATGCAAATACCACGGAATGAATTTGCATGCAAATTTCAAGGAACATGGTAAATGGCCCAAAAAGTAATAATTAGGTTTTTCTGGGAATCTGCGTTATCGTCTGCATCCAGGAACCATCTCACCACTTTTTGCAGACCTTTTGTCCGCTACGCATGTTTAAGATTGTGTTCCGCGATAGTTCACTTTATCCCAACCAAGTGTCTTATTTTGTCTGCTATGGTTGATCAGTGCATGCGCTGACCGCATTTGGCTACATTACGAATTTCTGTATCATCGTAGAATTGTTGCACGAGCTCGAAAACAGCAGTTGTTAACATACTGTAGAAACATTTAAGCATTTGATAATGTTTCAGTCCAGCCGCACACCTATGCTCTTTTACGGCCGAAGTGTCCCGCTGGACTCAGTAACCTAGCTCAGTCCTCTTGTCCACGAGAGACTCGGTGTAAAACAAGTTGTGCTAAACGCTTTAATTAAGTTAACGTTTATCTTATACTTTAGAACAAAACAGGGTCCTCGAGGCTGGTCCCCTAAAGGCTATCTACGCAAAAGTAAACAGCCAATATCACCAACCCTAGCTGCTGGTGACAGGACCGTTATACTCATTTAAACATGATTACATATTTATTACACTCATGACATCGAACCCACTACAAATATGACAGAATAAGAC
>Ga0210059_1003113_pt1 | contig 26409 bp, 14 predicted proteins | sample Ectturendosymbi2_FD_188042 | JGI IMG/M metagenome (GOLD analysis project Ga0210059, IMG submission 188042) | Ecteinascidia turbinata endosymbiont from Florida, USA - Sample 2 (SPAdes) (version 2) | ecosystem: Host-associated > Tunicates > Ascidians > Unclassified | place: Key West, Florida... | reverse complement strand
GCATTAGTGGGCTTAGCCCCCCCCAAAAAAACTCCAAGTCCCCCCAAATTGAAATACGAAACACTATAAACTAGTGGAATTTTTGGCAAATTTGAATGTCAAGCCCCCATGCAGGAACGCAAAGCCCCTTTTGACGACTTTCTGGCAACGGTTCTGTGGAGCTTCAAACCATTCCGTGAGAAACAGGTTGTGCAAATCTTCAACAACAATGCACTTCGGTAGTGAAAAATACACCGATTACTTTTCATCTTAGCACGAGCTGCAGATAGGTCAAAGCGGTAAGTTTACTTAGCTTCGTTTCAAGGCACGGATTGTTTGCACTGTACCAGCAGTGATCTCAAGCTTGTACTTGCCAGTAAAGCGAGACAGAGCACGAGCACTATGAAAGCCAGGTTTGTACAAAATAAATACAGAGCACACTTATAAAAATTCAACCTGGGGATACTGAAAGGCGCACTCGTTAAACTAAAAGTACTGCGGGACAGAAAAATTGAAAAGAATTAGAACCATCTTTTTAACACTTGAGAAGGTATATCGAAAGCATGGTATCAACGACGTCAGGCAGTAGCTTTACATGAAGTGAAGCATTATTTCGGTGCAATAGTTGTTCTTGAAACATTATTTAAAGTTTCTGTGTTATGCGGTGCTGCTACATCTGCTAGAAGAATATGATTATCATGATATAAATGTTGTGATCTGTAAATAGCCTACTTCTTATCCTATATGCTACTCATTCCGAAGGGCTTTTAAAAATAGGATTGAAAGAGCTAAATTGCATATGCAGTTCCAGCATGAGTAGAGCTATGGCATGAAAATCATGAAACAATTTGTAAAAGTTCAAATTGATGGGTCAGTTGCAGAAAAAATAAAAAAGGCATGATTTTATCAAATCAAAATGTTGCTGCTGCTGATTATCAGCCTGATATATGGCCTTAACTCAGATACTCTATACCAGTGGTTCTTAACCTTTTTTGTCTCATTTTCCCTTTAACAAAATCAAAAAATTAATTTTACCCCAACAATGTTTAGTGTGTTAAAGCATGACTTTTCTGGAAAGGGTCCGGGGCAGGTTCTCCTGGAAACTTACACTCAAATACATGAATTTTTGTGCTTGCTGGAACCCATTTTATGGTAATGCTTGCACGAAACTTATCAGTTTCTAAGATGAAGCTTTAATAAAATCCTCTTACAAGCAAGCATGAACACGTTTTAAGAAGTGGTTCGCTGAGGTTGTTGAAATTCTAAAAACAGTTTCATACGAACGGGCATACGACTGAATCAAGGGGCAAAACGTTTGGAAGAAGGAATACACAGCCAATTTTTTTTGATTAAAAAATGACAATTAATTTCAACCACTCAGTGAGACGTTTGTGCTTGCTTTCTACGCAAAATATCTGAAATTCTGGAACAGTGGCGAAAGAGGTACTGTCATGTCATCCTTGGGAATCAACTGAGATCAATGTTTTGTTTTATGGTCATCACTGAGGAGAACTCTGCCTCACACAGATAAGTATTTTGAAAAAGTATAATAACTTCAAATGCGCGCTCCGACAGCGCTGGAAACTCTTCGCCCAAACCACACAAACTTTAGAAAAGTCACAGTTGCAACATATGGATTTAGAAGATTGTTTAGCATTGTAGATCAATTAATTCATCTTTGTAAAGCACTTTGAAAAGACGACTCCGCGCCCTGATAAAATTTACACGTTCTGTTACGTGTTTTCAAAACCATTTTCAAGAATTCTGGAAGGGCTTTACTCGCCAGTGCATGCCGATGAAGAACACAGGGATAGAATTGATGTGCAATACGCGTTTATTCACCAGAGCTGTAAAACCTGACTTCACTGAGCATAGAAGAGGAGCCGTCAGTGTACAGCCAGCCAACGTGCTTCCACGAGTTTATTTTGTTGAAAGAATTATTCATTTTGTCCTGATCGTTATGACAGAGCTACAATCTCCTTTCACGTACAAACTCCAAATGAGGTCGTGAACAGAAGCGATGTTGTGCACACGAGGTGCTCAAATGAATGTGGTAGCGCCTTCATGTGTGAAGATGAACTAAAAAGAGAAAACTTATCAGTAAGCATAACTCTGAATCATAATCCAAGGTGCAACATCTCCAGTTTGTACGATATATCCGTAAATCTACTTCGTAACATTGCTCTATGACGCTTGAAATCTAGCCTCTTAAAAATTTACAAATAAAACACTGTCAGGTGTACTTTTGTGTTTTGTCCTGTATTAACTAGCCTAATAATCCAGGCATTACATTTTGTGAAATTTATAAAAATGTGCGCTTGCTATAACTTATAATTCAGTAAATTTACCCCCTAGTAGAAAGATGAAATTTACCCCTGGGGTAAATTTACCCAGGTAAAGAACCACTGCTCTATACCGTACAATTTTTCTGCTTGTGGCACTTTTGAAACGTTTTAATGCTTGGATCTTTTGAATAGAAGTAGATGTTTGCACTTTTTGCTTAGCATTAGAAATTACTGACCAAAGATGAAAGTGCGGACTGCGCAGCTTTGGCAAGACCTCAAACGCAGAGGATTGTTATTGTTGTTTTGGAAGATCATGGTGCAATGTACTCTTGTAGCGTGATAAAACATCAAACATTTTGATGAGTGCACGACTCATATAGGCGTCCATGATTTTCTTAATTAATTGAACTAATGCAGCGTTTTTTATCGAGCGCGTTTCCTGACATGAGTTCTAAACACTTACAAATCTGTAATGTTTTCAGAAAGTCGGATTAAATTGAGTTTTGGCATTTTGCAAAGATAAGCACTTGACTGCCTATCTAAACAACTCGCAATCTCTTGTTATTGATTTCCAGATACTCTGTCTTCCGCAAAATTAAAAGAGATTGTGATCGGTACATTTACCTTTCCATATTCTAACAGTTGCCGCCCGTTACAAATTTGTAAATCGTTCTATTTTTACTGCTCAAAAATAAAAAATAATTGCAATTTTATACCAAACGTTCCATTTGCAATTGTATTTTGACAGAAGTAAAGAAAACGTTACTTCGATATAAGTAGGTCGACTGTGCAATGTACGTTTTATTTAGAAAACGTCTACCTCTACACTGGCACACAACAAAAGTATGTTTGTGCTTTTACTAACTCTTGTCTTCTGTTTTGTAAGTAAAACAGCATTTGCGTGAAAGTAGGCGCTGCATGGAAAGCTGTGCATTGTTGAACAAGTTGCTTTCACAAGCGGAAAACCATTGGAAAAAATGGATTTTCTCATGAAGCAAGCTCTTGGAGGTTTGTGCTTAAGTTTTAATGAGATGGTGATATGCGCAGCATAACTTATAAACGAATTTACTCTCAAAACCAATGTAATCGCGTTGTTTACAAAAATCGCAGCATTGCTTCGCATGACAAAACATATTTCCTGCTTTGTATTTACCTAAACTTGTTGACTCCAAAATTAGCGTTTTGAAGTTTTGACTACAAATTCACAACAATATTTTTTGCAAAACCTGTTTCATGTTGGCCTTTGAGATTTAATTTAAATCCCCATTTGAATGAATTTAATTTGTAATTAGACACGAAGTCCATAGTACAAGCACACACTGCCTGCACAATGCAGGTTGATAAAAACAGATAAAACAGATCATTTTACAACGGGTTTATTAAACGTTTTGAAGTATCACATTTTATGTACGCTTGTACTATTCCTCAGAACATTGATAAAAAGTCGCCTTAAACCAGAATATTCAAATTCTGTTAAGGTGTAGTTCCCCGTAGCGACCACTTCACATTGGCTCTTTTCAAAGATACAAACTTTTTCTCTTCAATAGGTCTCACAATTTTCAAAGGCTATTATGGTTGTTGTTTTTCCAGAACGACTTGAAATATTTTGTTTGGACAGATGGAAGGATACTGAAAACAGCTGAAGGATAGAATAGCGGCAAATTCACAATAATCATTTTGTCCAGGCACAATGTGATATCTCAAATTTGATGCTTATTTTGAATCTCACGCTTCTTTAAAATGTATGCTTTTAGTGCAAAGAAGATCAAATCCCTAAAAATCGTTTTGAGCCGGAGACAAGATATAAATGTTTACCAGATTTCAACTTTCTGTCTGCAATTTATTTCCTTGATCCTTAAGACAAACGTAAGCGTTGCGGTTAAAATTTTTGATTGCAAAAATGTGTGCTGATGGTAAAGTCAACCCCACGTTGTTTGCAAGAATGTACATAATTTCTGGCCGAAAAAACGAGGACCAACTCATGAAAACATCTGGTAAAAATCCATGCTTTCTTTTCTGAAATCTTCTTATTCCAGCAGTGTCAAGATAATGAACGTTGCTATTCTCAATGTACTTATGAAAATTTACTCGCTGAAAATTAGATATTTTGTAGATGTATAAAATAAAACAAAAATCTTTGTGTGCCTTTTCTTCTGGCACTGGCAGTCGAAACCCAACTCGATTTTTCAGCCACATTATGGGCTTGTCAAGTATTAAGGATTTCATCATAGCCTGTATAGTAAGAAAAATAAAGGCAATAACTTCGATATATAAGGAAAGGTTAGTCTGGTTTCAGCAGAGGAATCACAGAAGGTGATCATCCCTCTTTTCCGATCCAGTTCAAGAGCTCATGTCGCCGATTCCGGATCGATAATATAACAGCTGTTGAGAGTATAGCGATGCAGTGAGCGCGAGATTAATTAGAATCAGTCAAACTAGTGCATAGTTGGTAATAGTCTCTGTATCAGTATTGCGGCAATGTTTATTTTTTTAAATCTTGAAAACCGTTTTCAACCTGTTGTGGATCCACATTTCCTGAAAAACTTTTGGTAATTCACGATGGTTTCTGAAAGGTTACTGGAACTTACCGATTCCACCCGTACAACATTGCGGCCTTTTCCAGGAAATGCTTTGGCAAGAGTTGTAGCTGTTTTTTAACATTTGAAGGCCATTAATGGTTTTGTCTTTCTTGTTTATTAATCCGAGAGTTCCAGTGGCTGTCTCTACTATCACCGTAGATAACCGTTGAAAAGCACTTTCAAAAAGCTTTCTGCAAATTATTAACTTTTCTTTAATTTGAAACAAGACCTGTATTCGTTTTACCTTCCACACTGTACAAGCCAAATTAATGCTCAACAAGACCTGCGTGTGTAAATCTGGCGAGCAGGGAGCGTCGAATTGGTATTTCCAGTTTGCCTGAGGACGTGCAGAGAAAATCGTGAGATTACGCTGTTGACATCTTGGGTATTTGAAGCTGAACAGATGGCGAGCTGAAAAAAGTGCACACCTTTTCTGCCGTCGAAGTTCCTGTTCACTGCCAGTTTCTGGCAATGACAAACATGAGATGAGATTATTGCCGTTCTCAGGCCAGTAACCAGCTTTGGTCACCAGGGTGGGCGAATAGTTTTCTGAGAGGGGCCCAAAATTTTAAACTATGTCCAACACATTTTCCCAGGGGAGGAAAAAGAAATTTTAGGGGTATTTCGCCCCCCCTGCCACCCCTAGTTACGACCTGGTCGTTTTTACGTGACAGTTGTATCGTTTCGTAGGTTAAATAACCTGGCAGCGTATGAGTGAATTGTGGATTCAAGAATAATTTGCAAAGTTGTTAAACCAAAGAATGAATAATATTCACGAGCAGAAAACGCAGAACAGTGCTTTTCAAAGTATTTGTATGAGGCTATCCAAACTCTTATGAAGGGTTTTAATGCATTACTCATTTCAAACGAAAAGCAACGTCTGACAATGCGAGAAACAGACTATAATAATTATGGTCTTGCTCTATTTCGTCATTAACAAGCATATTAACAACGTTGAAAATGTCCATGGTACAGCCAAAAGCCATTGCTTCACAGATTCTCAATTATTTTATGTTTGGCAAAGCCAAAAACCACTATTCCACTGAAACCTACTTGTTTTGTGCTATAGCCAATACATTGCGTCAATGAGTCTTACTTATTTGCATTTTTCACATAACGCTGCTGTGCCTCTCCCAACATTCTTATTTTTACTATTAGTCTCTTGGGATTCAGTGACCCTGACCTGAGAGCCTGCAAATTATAGGAAGATGTTTCGTCATGGAGTCGTTTTTATGACTTTTTCATCAGCTGTAGATTCGAGTCTGCCGTACTTGCATTTTTGGATTGGACGAATGCTGGTGAAGCGGTTTTGTGATAATTTTTGCAAATGTTTCCTCATGATCTCAATGAAAATTTGATTACTATGTAAGCCACTTATTTATAGGAAGAGCCAAATTCCTTGCAAATTTTGCATCAATAACGCTCGACCTTTGTCCACTTCTTTAAATAAATTACAGTGTAATTTGCTCTAACACATCCTTTTAAGTTGTTTTCTGTTACTCCGTGTACAGATCAATGGCATGTCAGTACAAACTGCAAAAGTAAAAGATGCAATTAAGTTACATGAAAAATTTAAACACGGATGTTAGTAGTCAATAGAGTTTATTTATCTAAAGGTTGCATATGTCATTAAAATTAAGTAAAGAGGCTTAACTTTTTATGTTAAAAAGTGAAGGTACTTGAATTGACCTCATTCAAAGTCGTCGGCAAGATTTTATCAGGGTTGAGGTCACATTACAGAATTTCTTTTAGGAAAACCAAATAAAGGAAAATAAATTATACAGCTTGTAAAGCATGTTAGTAGATCAAGTCATCACTCATCAGACTTTGGAGCACAGCAAAAAATGTGTCAACGCATAGAAAAAAGGTGGAATTGCTGTCTAATGGGGCGTTCTCTTTTTTGTCTCATCTAGCACACAGTAATTAATCAAAATACTACACAAAAGACATTTGACATTTTCTAGACGTGTTTTTGCTCATTTTTACCTCAGTTTGTAAGAACATTTTTATAAGGTGAAGCGCCAAAGCTACTACCAATAAAACACTAGTACGAAACAAAAGCATTAAGCCTACATTTTATGCATTCCCACATTCCCAAATTACACCACTGGGACGAAATCACATACAGTTTACTATAAAATTATATATTAATTATGCCTAAGTGCCTTGTGGATATGACATTTGACAAACAGAAGAGACATTGCAAGAGACGAATAAAAGATGTAGTAAAAAATCGCAAAGGATTAATTTAGTTAATTAGACGTAAGCAATATAGAAGTACAGAGTAAAAATATCACGACTAGGGTTGCTACGACCTGACACGCCCCTCCGGCAGGGCAAAAACCACAGGTCACCGTTTACCTGGAATGGCCACAAAGACTAAAAGGCGAAAACAAAAACACAAACATAACTTCCATATTTTACAAAGTTTTCAAAATGCTATATGATTGTGGATACGCGGCCCTTCTCCAGTCCTGGGCCTCAATCAGTTAGCTCGGTGGGCGGTTGGTCCTCTGCTGGTTACGACACTGTAAATCAGGGGTGACGAACATGCGGCTCCGCAAAAGAATTTCGTGCGGCCCGCGAAGCATTCAGGCGAGACCAGCAGTCTTGAACTTTCTTTGACCCGCTTCTAATCTTTGCGATGCGGTATCAAAAGCTGATAGCCCGATTGAACTACTAAAAAGTTGTGCGGCCCGCTTACTCAGCGGTATCTGACAAAGTGGCCCGCGATAGCAAATAGGTTCGTCACCCCTGCTGTATATTCACCTCTTTAAACTCCATAATAAGGAGCGAAGGATTGGTTAACCTCGAACAAATATTGGAATAACGAAACATGAAGGCGGACCAACGGTCATTGCAAAAACACCGAGTGGCTTCTAGTTATATGCAGGTATTCAGCACACGTCACTACACTCGGTTGTTGTTCTTGCGGAACCGAATGTAGTGGGTCGTCGGTCGATTACGATTCCACAGAGATCCCTACCAGTTGAGGGGTCAACGTAGTTGGTGGTTGCAGGAGCACAGGTCAGCCTCCACCTACGCGACCTGACGTCTTGAAGTTGCCAAGCCAATGCAAGGCGAAATAAAAGGCTCTCACCACTTTGTCCGTTAATAACTCTCCAGTAGCACTCTTACTTGATTGCCTATTTCCATTATATTCAAATATACAACAAAACCTCTAATACACTTGAATGTGAAGTCAGAACAACATAACGTGAAACGGTTCGGTGTAGACTTTTAGTGAAAAAGAGCGTTGAGCGTTCACACAAGCGACCGGAAACACTCGTTTAGGAACGCTGGTCTGCGACTCGACAGATAATTGTAAATTAATGGAAATGACACGTGAATATTAAAACAATAAACTGAGTTATCTTTACGCAGTCACATTTGTATAGTTGTAGGAAACAACAGAACACAATAAATTATATTGTTGCAATGTCCCTTCTTCGTGAATTATATTTTTAAACGTCATCTGTTCGTTGTTGCCTATTTAGTCAGCTTGGGTTTGTTTATTTAGGCAGCATAGTGTGCGCCAGATAGGCGAAGCATCGTGCTAACCTATGATCAAATTGAACGTCGAGCTTAACGTACTGCTGGTACAAACACCAATACAGGGGCGCAGAAGTAATTGAAAGACAATAATGTTGGTCATGGGAAACTTGAAACCTCATGAATCGCCACGAAGCACAAAAACAAAAACAACTTAAGGCATAGTAGGAAAACAGTTATTTCACATTTGTTTCAGTTTGACTGCGTTAAAGCTTTTGACCACGTAGCTCCTGTTTGAAATGATAGCGATGAGCAGGGTAGCGGAGTCGGAGGTCAAGTGTCCGACTCCGATCTTCCAAACATTTCCAACCTTAACAAAATTTCCGACTCCGAACCGACTCCTTAACATAACATGAATGAAGTTTGGTTGTCAACAATTTTGTATCAACTAGCAATCAATGGAAATCGTGGTACACAGCAAGAATTCTCTGTTTCATTAAAAGTTTCAAAAGAAATTGCACCATTACAACAGGCACGAGTTAGGATTCCTAACAGGAGTGGGATGTAAAAAATGATTCAATTGGACTTCCGGAGTCAAAAATCCGACTCCTGGTGTTCTTAGGAATCCGACTCCAATTCCACATTAGCACCTCCGACTCCCAATCCGACTCCGCAACCCTGGCGATGACAACATTCCACAATGTTTCATCTATCTGCACATCGCTTGCAGACTCCGATTTTAGCCTGTTAAGACCAAGGCATCCTTTTCCAAACCGTACTACACAAACATTTTTGCTTTGCCAGACTATTGACGGTGAAATGTTTTCCACGATCTAAAATACAGAATAAAAATTAAGTGTGGCCATTCGGCACAGGTGAGCTGAATTTCCTTGCCGACGACAGTAACGTCAATGACATGTGTTTTCAGGAGCTACGAAAGATCTCAACAAAATGATGGACAAAGGGTCTGAGAATCCGGATCCAAAAGCCCTAGAAGAAGGAAAAGAGAGATTGGAAGCGATGGCTGAGCAAGAGGCCGAGAGAAAAGCGAAGCATCAAAAAGCAGAAGCGGAAAGAGAAAAGGAAAGACAAAGGATTCGTGACAAAGTAAATTTCTAGAGTCGAAACGATTTATTGCTTTTTGCAAGCTAACCAAAGAAATGAAAATACAGAAATTATTTGCCTGAAGATCTATTTCTGGAAGCCTGGCAACGGTATTTCGAGCAACTAATGTTTTATAAATTGGTAAATTCTTTTCCTGCTCGCTGTGTAACTTCGCTTGAAAGCACATCTTTTGCTTTGCATTAATTTCATTTCATGCAAAATCCAGGACGTTGCATGATAGTTCAGGCGAAAGTAAATTTATCAAATCAATGCTGGGCATCACGATTTACAAAAAAAGCATTTACACAAATCCAGCAAACCAGGTCAGAAAGTCGCACTTGCGACCTTGGCTTCTGGAGACGGAAACTATCTTGGATTGAATAATGTGTGAGTTGAGAAGCGTCGAGAGCTTCCTACGAACCGAAGAAAGGCTTTTACTTTGCTGTTATTTTGTTTTGAGCTTCAACGTTGTTTTTAAAATTATGGATTGACTTTGCCACCAAAACTAGCCATTCCCTTATTTTTTTCTATATAGCTTCACCTGAAGTGAAACGGAAGGAAGAGTGGGTGTTAAAGCAAATACTGCAAAAGTTGTGCTTGAAAAAACTGATGAAGTATTGCTGATCTTTGTGGTTCTTTTGTTAAAAAAGTATAAGATGAAATAAGTAAAGCGTTTGTCATCGACAGCTTTTCCATTTTTTCTTTAGATCACATCAATAGGTTTGTAAATTCTATTTCTATAGCAAAAAAGTGCAGTATTGAAAGCAGCTCCTTTCAACGAGCTTTCTTTGAGAACACTCCTAGTTTGAAGTTCTGCTTTGTTTGAAGTATGGCCTGAAACGAAAAGATGAAATAGAGGCCGAAGAGCAGGCGGTTCGAGAACAAGAAACTCAAGGAAGATTAACCAGAAACAAGAATGCGTCAATGGAAGAACCAGCAGAAGAAAAAGAAGAAGGCAAGCAAGTTGTTTAAAAATTCCGCCTGCATTTTGTAAGGTGTTAGGATGCTTGATCTTAAAAAACAATGATTTACAAGCAGTAATTACGGTTTGTAGCAACTCTAAGAAAACTTAACTGAACCTGATAAACGAGTTGCTTTGACTTCTGGTTCTTATTTTTCCAAATGCGTCTGTAATTGAAAATAGGCGGCTGCAGCACAAAGCAGTTATCTACGCGCCACTCCTCGCAGTTTAGTGAATGCAGCTAATGCTTTACCTTTTATTAAAACACGGAAACTGGCAATGCTCTCAGAGAGAAAACATGCTTATGTGTAAAAGAAATAGGCGTGTACCTGAAATTTTGGTAAGCTTGCTATTTGAGTGTCTGAGTTTAATCCTTGCTGTTTTTGCAACTATATCTGCTTTGGTAACTGATAGCTGTGTTGATTGAGGTTCCACTGGTTCTGTCAAAAAAGAACAAATGTTTGCATTTTCATGCTGTGAGCAGGTTTAATGGACCAAGTGGAGAAAACCTTCAGCGAAGTGCAGCAGAAAGTTTCAACAGCTACTGACTCCTGTGTCATCAGCTAATCAGTCGAGACAGTTTTAAAACCAGCGGTTCTCAATGCGTTTGGTAGCCCGCACCCAATACACAAGAAAAAAACATTTTTGCACCCGTATTAGCAATTGCGCTACCAGGATTGTTAAAACTCTTTAATTGTCCGGTTTTCTACAAATCTTTTCTCAAAATCAAAGTGAAGAGCCAAAAATCAGCTCATCTACATCATTCCCTGTCACCGTAGCTATTGTTCATTTCTGTGGCCTACACGCCCTGCAGATAAACCTTTGATGATGTGGCAAGGCAAAATTATCTACAACCTGGTAGAGAAGTTTGGATCCCAGAAATCTCGTATAGCAGCCTTACTTGAGAACCGCTGTTTTAAATCGTGTTGCATAATGGCTATCACGCAGTTTTTCTGTTCCTACGTTCGTGATACTGTAATTTCATTACGCAAAGAAACCTTTTTCTGGTAGGTGATGAAATCTACATGGGCGCAGTGATGTCACGGTTTTTATTTCTGAAATTGGTGTTTTGCGTTTTTGTTGTTCTCATTTCTATGTTTACGCATTTTCAGCCAAAAACGCACTGAAAAGCAATTCATCACAAACATCGTTTTAGGAAAATAAAGTCTCCATTCATGAGCAGCTATCTTTTAAAACCTGCCGAGAACTATTTTATCACGAACGTGTTTTCAATAGAAATGATTTTGCTGATCAGTGAATTTTAGCTGAGCTCTCGCCCAAGTCTTGCCAACATACAGATCTGCTTACTTGATTTTTATGTTCCGTATACTATTAATTTTATCAATCATCTAGTTTTTCTTTGTGATAAAGGTTTTGCTTTCGTTAAAGATCCTTGCAGAATTTCTGTAACTTCGCAGCTGGTTTACCAGAGTATAGATTGCGATCGGGAAATGCTGTTTTTGCTGGATATCCCTAGTGACGAAATGTCTCGCAATCTTATACAAATCCCTTTGAACTACATGAACACAATGTTTTTGGAAAATTGCGAGGGAACTCTTGAGTAAGCCAGATTATACTGTATTTGTCACTTTGTCGCCTAATGATGAATGAGAGGAATTGTAGTTCTTAGTTTACGTGTGGTTCAGACGTTAGGTCAGAGGTCAGAGTTCAGGCCCGCGATCGTCAGTTCTAACACTTAACTGGTTCTTTGTGAAAAATGTTTGGTGATGTTTCAGACGAATAAAGTTCTTAACTGACTATCGAAGACATTTGAACAAGTTGACCGTGACAAACTTGAACTAATTGTATAGAACTTGCCTACCAGATCTCTTATAAAGATGATCGAAGCGATAAATTATATGTAGATAGTAAAGTCCTCAGCAACTGCAATAGTTTCTTATTCAACACGAAATGTTATTTACTCTCACTTTCCTCGTTGTGATTGTCCTGTGTTAACACCGCTGGTGATTCTCGCTATTTTTCAGTTGCACAGTAAAATCGGTTATTCCTGTATGAAGTTATGCCTAATATCGGAAACTCTGCAATGTTCAAATGATCAGAATCAGTATCAGATATTAGTCATCTTTAACACTGAGCAAGCTTTAGACGTTAAGTCTTGTGGCAACACACCCTCACGCAAAGCACATATACATCCACTACAACAGTAAAATAATTAGGTTGTTCGTTTAAGTTTTAAGAGCAAACAATAGAGCATACATTATGTGAAATTTATAAAAGTGCTTAAATCAATCGAAATTATATGTTGCGCTCCGGCACAATTCAGAACTTCTATCCCTCAATCTTGTGTTTTAAATGTCCTAATTCATTAAAAATCTTTCAGGCTTTGCGGCAAAACAAGTGCAGAAAGAAATCATGTTCCTCAACAAAACTATCATCTACACCACACGACAAGAAAAATGCTACACTTTGACCCGCAAAGCAGACTTAACAAGAAAAAAATAGACTGACAAGACAAAAGCAGCGTATTTTATAACATTTCACAACTACCTTATATTTCTCAAAGAAAGAAAGAATTTATAAGGTCAACATCGTATATTCACCTGCAGTAGCGTAAACTTTGTTTATAAGTTGTATACAGTTGAGCAGATTTACTGCACGTATTTAGTGGTTTCAGAATTCTATTTTGTATCAGTGTTCAGTACAGACGTAGATGTCCACCAGATAGCTTGTATTGGGCTAAGGATTTTATGATAGCCTACTGTGGTTGCTGTTTCGACCGTCTTTTAGCAACCCGGTAAAAATCTTTTTCACATTTTGCTGCACATTTTGCTTCTGTTTTTATCAGTGGACACTTTGGGTATTTGTGAAAGTAAGAATGCTGTCACACATATCAATCAAATCTACAAATTATTTGTACCTAGAAAAAATTAATAAAAACAGTCACAACAATTTTGTTCACTATGGCTAGAAAAAAGTCGTAGATTTCTAATGACACGTATGATTTAAATCATTGTGGTACAACTACTTTTGACCTACGGACCATTTTTCAAAAACGTGACAACTTGCGGGCCAATTCCAACGATGTATGAAACAACAAATTCCCATGATTTATAACTAAAAAAGGAAGATAAGTGAGTACGTCATTGAAATTACGCATATACTTTTACACTCACTCTCCTTATTGTATGTGTCACTGCACTGGATATTAACTATCAGCACTCCAAGTTAATATATCGGAGGAAAATACTCTCAACGCTACGACACAGCAGTTCATAACTGCAAAAATATCAGTCTGCGCGTTAAAACAGTGGAGTAACACACTCATCACTACGTCAGAGCATTGTACAGCTGCAAATAAGGCTGACTTGATGTCTCGTCGAATACGAGCAATCGAGATAGGTGTGCGACTGGACTGACTGGCGCACACTCCGGTTTGCAAAATCGAATCTTGCTAAACTACGCAAGAATTGAGAATGAGCATAAAGTACGCAAGAAAACTTTAGTTTATTAGTTAAGTGTAGAAGTCTAGCAAACTTTTAGTTTTCCTTTTTCCCTGCTGAGACATTATCAAATACCCGAATGCTTCTGTGTTAACAACTGCTGTTTTTGAGCTCGTGTATCATGCTACAGAAATTGGTAATGCCAGCGCCGGATTTAGATGGTGGGGGGCCTGGGGCCCAGGCGTGGTGGGAGGCCCCATGTGCGGATACAGAATCTTTAGGTAGGGGTTGATCGACGAAATCACTAGTATTTCCATGAACCGTTAATATTTATGACGTTCACACAAAGACACATAATCTTGTGACGTCCCATTTGTTAACTCAAGTGTAACAAAACTTTAATATTGTGACGTCACATTTGTTAACTCAAGTGTAGCAAAATTTTATGATGCAAATAATATGTGACAATGATTAGCGATTTGTGAAACTCTTGCAAAATCGGTCACCAGAAGCATCGCTGCATAGCATCTTTTTTTGAAATTTTGTTTAAAAAAAGTTTTGAAAATTTTTTGAAAAAACTTTCTGGACGATCCAACGTTTTCATCATCTCTAAACGCCACTCCTCGCTCAGCAATAAATTTTACGACAGAAACCAAACGTTGCAGGCAGAAGCTATTTCAAATATTGTTCACATTGATTGATCTGAATGGCTAGCTGTGCATCAATTCTTCATAGTGATTAGTTACATCTGCGACTACATGTAATCGTGGCATCTACAGTATATGTTCCATTGATTGCTCGTGGCTCCTCAGGCGGTCAAGAGCGTGCTTTCAGTCGAAAATTCCTTTTCCAATAAGGAAAGGATAAACAAAGCCAGCTTCTATCAACTACTTCGCCGTTGTGGTTCTGGTGAGGAATAAACCTTGTGGTGCATTTCCATTGACAAGTTTCTTTTCTGTGTTGAGGAACATCATGGCTTAAAAGTAACTTTTCATCACAATGTCAAAGAGAACCTGTTTCATTTTTCAACCAATATTTCTGCATTTCTTCCGGTGTATTGGCTGACCAGAGACCGATATCGTTGCCTACAGTGATAGCGTCAGCCATTCTTATCGATCGTGTTTTTCGATGAAACTTCTTGACGTTCTTCTGCTGCTGCACTGCCGCTTAAACTAGGTCTATTCTCATCGTTATGTAGATCTAAGTCTGAAACAACATGTTTCGATTTTCATGTTTCAATTTTCTGTTTCGATTTTCTGTCCTCTTGCAACAGGGATGGGGAACCTGTTTAATATCACACGGGCCACATTAATATTGTGCACTATTGCTGGCGGGCCGCAAAAAGTCAATTAATTTCATCCAAAAATTCTACCTTTAAATAAATATGAGGAAGCGTGACTTCTCTTGCCTTACTATCTGTACCTGCTTATCATGGAGCTTCATTTTGACGCGATGTTGTACTCTAACTTGGGTAACGAAAATTCTGATGCAGGCCAAATCAAATGTTCACGCGGGCCGCAGGTTCCCCACCCCTGTCTCACAACATGTTTCGATTTTCTGTCCTCTTGCAGGTTCCGCACAAATGTCTCCGCTGGACTTCACTGCCACTGTAAAATAGTCACTTAAATGTTTCTTGACGTAGCTGCATCTTCTTCCTCTCTCATTTTTGCCTCTCTTGCTTTTTTACGTTTTTTAGAACCACTTCGATAAGCTCTACATTTGTAAGGGTGACGATCCCCTTTCTTCTGTCCATGTTTATTTATTAATAAGCTCAATAGGGCTGCCATATTTTCATCGCAAAAAGGGAGAACAATTTACGACGGTCACTTACTTGAGTGTATTATCTACACTTTATAAGTCAAATATCCATTGGGTCTATTGATAAGTTTTAAGCATTGAAGTAAGACGTAGCCTACAGTGTGGACGATGTTTCAGTCAAGATACACAAAACAAAATCCTTATTTACTCGTCCTATTTATCCCATGAATATTTGCAGTTTCTTTTGTGACAAAGGGATAGTTCAGACGTATTGTTTTCATGTTTTTAGCATCACTGATTAGCTATAATTACTAGAAATGACTACACTAAGCTATGCACAGCACACTGATCACCGTATTACGGTTTATCAGCAAAGCTAGTACAGTATAATCGAGTCAGCAGTCCGCAGTCCGCACTCTGATGCCAAAGTCATTGAGATACTGAAACAAGATATACCACTGTTATGTAATGATTAATGTTAAAGCATTCCCTCCTTTCCAACCTATAAATTAACTGATTTATGGTTTTAGTATAACCACCAACGTCCAGGTGATTTATGGTTTTAGTATAACCACCAACGTCCAGATTCACCATCATTTTTCAAGTTTCTTTTCTGAGTGCTGGCCAGTGGGCCCCTTTTAGCTAAGCTTCCACCCTGGGTCAAACCTCTAGTTACGCCACTGATTATAACTATATCAAATAATAAATGAAAAAAGAGAACATTTTGACATTTTGAACATCCTCGGAGAATATTTCATTTCTCATGAAAAAAGTGGACATGTAATTCAAAAAGAGGACGTATGGTAGCCTTACTTAGCAATGCTTCTCATATGCGACCTGTGCAAATCTGAGACAAGGAGACGCAAAATCTACCAGAAACGAGTAGAGACATAAGCTAATGCGTTCTTCGTGGCTTGGCCTTGCATTCACTAGATTCAGATGCCTGACCGACTTCCAGGAAACCAATAAGTGTTTGTTTCGTTACAATATCAAATAATATTTAAGCGAATACTGCCGTCTGCCCGACCGTTAATAAAATTAATAACGCCTACAAAAAACTTTCCTCCATAAAAAGGACTAAGTGGCACGCACAGGTTGCACATGTGGCTAAGCATATGAACATGGTGGGGGGCCCTGGGCCCGGGACCCTTGGGCCCCCTCTAAATTTGGCGCTGGGTAATGCAGCTAATGCGGTCAGCGCATGCGCTGATCAGTCATAGCAGACAAAATAAAGACAATTGTTTCGGATAAAGTAAACTATCGCGGAACACAATCTTAAACATGCGTAGTGGACGAAAGGTCTGAAAAAATGGTGAGATGGTTCCTGGATGCAGATGCAGACGATAACCTAGATTCCCACCAAGTTATTACTTCATGGCCCATTTACATGTTCCTTAAAAATTTGCATGTAATTCATTCCGTGGTATTTGCATTAAGTCGACAAAGGGTTAACCCCAACACCCCTTGCGTACGACCTTGCATGTAGAGCCGTATCAGCCGCACTCCATACCCCCAAATGAGGGAGGGCGCTGTCACAAGGGGTCCAAAATTCGTTCCTTCACCACTTGTAGCCCCAAGGAAAACTTCGACCACCCAAATTGAAACATGAAGCACCACATTCAGTGAAGTTGGGGACCCCTTGGAAAGAAAAGTGTTTATGCCTTACAATTATTTTACGCTCCTTTGAAAGCAAGGTAATAAACATTGCAACTACTGTTGGGGACCCCTTTGAAAGCAAAGTAGCGTACTTATACGCAAGGCCGGCCCTAGCAGGCGCGGGGCCCAATGCAAGACCTAAAGTGGTGTTATTACGTCATCGTGCTCAGTCAACCGTGTTATGACCTTTTTGATGAGGATATTTTAGCAAAATAACTAAATGAATATCAAAAAGATCTGTATGCAGGCTACATGATAACGCAGGGGTTCCCAGCCTGAGTGCATTTGCCTATCTCAATAGGTACATTCAGGCCCGTAACTATGGGGGTGCAGGGGGGTAAACCCCCTTCGAAAATTTTTCGCTCCCCCTGGAAAAATGTGTTGAACATAGTTCAAAACTAGTGGACATAGTTTAAAAAAATTGGGCCCCTCTCAAAATAATCTTCATCCCCCGTAGTGTCCCAAGCTGGTTACGGTCCTGGTTACATTTAAGGTTAGGATACAAGGGAAAAATATATTTGTATATTTGTTTTTCCAAATATTCTAAAATATAGAAGTTCCACTTTCTTGATGTTTTAATTGAGAAAACATCAACAGGTTTTATTACTTCTACCTACAGGAAACCCACGCATACAGGTCTCTACTCGAAATGGTCGAGTTTCGTTCCGGTGCACAGGAAACTAAACCTTGTCAACCCTCTACTCCACCGCACTTATGACATTGCCAGTTCCTACCAACTGGTGCACAGGGAATTTATGAATATTAAGCGAATGTTGTCTCGCAACGGGTCCCCAACAATTTTTGGACCGTTGCATTCAGCAGTTCTTAAACAGTAAATACGGTGTCACGCAACAACGTGATGCATCGGCTGAACCCTCTCCTTCACCCAAATATATTTCATTACAACTACCGTATTTGGGTTCTGTATCTAATAACATACGACAGGAACTCAGCAGCTTTGTAAGACACAAAGCTGTAGTGAACGTGAAGCTACGTTGTTTTCACAGCACTCAAAAGCTTCAAAGCTGTTTCTCGACCAAGGATCGGCAAGCTTTACTAAACTGGTTTAACCTTATGTACAAGCTTACGTGCTCATGCGGTGCCTCCTACATCGGGCAAACGCAATGCAATTTAATAAATCGTATAGAAGAGCGTCGAACGTCACTAAGCTCTTCAGTATGCAGACACTTACAAGCCAACCCAGATCATCGGGTTGTGTTTCACAACCCTGAGGTCATTGGCAGTGACAACAATTGGCGACGGCTGCAGATTCTTGAATCTTTATTGATTCAAGAACACAAACCAGAGCTGAATGCAAACATCCCGTCGAAGCCTCTATACATTTTTAACTTGTAACAGAGCTTCCTGCTTCACTTATGACGTCACGAGTCATCACCATCGGCGCGTATCCAGCTGAGTCATGTGACTACGTAAGCTTCGCACCACTACGTCACTACCGAAACAGCCCTTTGCGTTTTTCATTTTTTACAGCGCTTCTGTCCTGAATGACCAATAAGAACCTGCAGCATGATCACTGCAATTCAATTTGCAATGCACTGGTGATGATAACAGGAGTTATCGAAACGTTTGCAATATGTCGTTTGTATCGTTTTCTTTGGCCGTGATTTTCATTATAAGGCGGATGTTTGATGATGGACGTTATATATTTATTGATTTGTCTCAGACCAGATCGTCCATAGAACACACACGAAAAATTTTCTAAGGGGGCGAAGTCCCCCCCTAGTTACGGGCTTGCGTGTGTGAGAGTACATTTTCTGCGATGAAACAAGTCAAAATTAAAAATAGCATTAGAATGGCAGACGAAACAATGGACGATATATTTTCCGGTTTGCACCACTAACATTGGCATTGATAAAGGAACGACATTGTCAGAGAACCTTCGACCACAGGCAACTCACTGATAGAGATTTGTAATAAATTGCTGTTTTCTGTTGTGTAATGATTTAAATAACGCACACACTTATCACCCCTTTTTTAGTTTTAAATGTTGTGAATATGTTGTTTTATATATCATTTTATTGGAAGTAGCCCGTGAGCTGCAACGTTTTGTAACATGGCTTAAAAGTAGTTGGACCATGCTGACCCAAAACATTATAGAGATAAATGTCAAGTGCAGTGGTTCTCAATCTTTACGTCACCGAGGGCTCCTTTCTCTACACCCGAAACCGCTGACGGACCCGCTTCGCTTTTTCAATAATTTTTCAATCATCGAGAAATTAAATTTAGTTTGGTCGTTTTTTATAGTGAGCAATGTGTGCAGCACTGTGTGCAGTGCATCGAATCGCCACAAAGTACACGCCTCGCCTCAAACCCCCAAAATTGGTGTTTCCTAGCGAATAAAACACTTCTTACAAATAGTTTATGAACGAGAAAAGGTCATTTATTTCAAAGCGATATCACTTGTTTGATAATGAGGGTTCTGCTGTTGCAACTTGCAACTCATGAGTAAGTCTCGCAATAGGCTGCTTCGTAACACAAAAGCACTACCACAGGCAAGTTTTAGTTAATGCGACAAAAAAAGTTGTATTGGACGTAACGTTTAACAAACACACAATTGTTGGAAAAAATCTACCGCCTGTTCTGCACACATTTTCTAAAAAAGGCTACGAATCAAGTTTAAAGCATAAATGAGTGCGCCTACGCACAACGTGAAGGATATCTATGAAATCGAAACGTAACGTTTCTCACTCATTCAACTCAGTATCAACGCACGTAGTTACACCGACAAAACAAAGCGCTGCCGAAAGTACACGCAACAAAATCCACGCGATTAAGAGAATAGAAGAATTACCAAGAGATTTTATGATATATTTATCAGAGTCAATATGGGGATACCTTACTAGCATACTTGAAACTCCAAGCGGAACGGCGTTCCGGCAATAACTCTCTTACCGGAACGGCGTTCCGGCAATAATTATTTTACCGGAACGGCGTTCCGGGCCGTTCCGGCTTACTTTCACCTCTGCTTACAATGCAATTACGTCGCTCTTGTTGAACGACACTTTCGTTCGAAGAACAGCTGACTTGGAGAAAACGTAACATGAACTTTTTGCTTATGTCGCTTTCGGTAACCACAATCGCAGACGCGCATAAAGGTAAAGTCTGGGTTTGGGCGCATGATCACTGATCAGCCATCCGCGTTATGACGCAATACACGAAAAAAGCAGACTTCACAAGAGAGCAACCCATGCATCCGCCCAAAGTTCCCCAAAAGCCAGAGTTTATAGAACAGGGGTTCCCAACCTTTCTCTCAGCATGTACCCCTTACTGAATTTTTTATATAATTTTGAATTTCGGAACTATAAAGGTAGACACCGTTTTTATGTCTCAAAGCTAATTTGTTGCAAATGTACAATAAATGTACGCCTTCAGACAACCAAATATACCCCTAGGGGTACATGTATCCCACGTTGGGAATTTCTGTTACAGTACTTACTCATTATGCTTCATTATGCATGACCTGGAAATGTAAACTCTTTTCATGAATTAGAAATGTAATGTACAAAGATGTTTCAACTACCACGTCACAGTTGTAGAAACATTTATCAATATATAACGCGCATGGGTGATTGATGAAATAGAAGCATAAAGCTGCCCAATATATTGATAAACAGGAACGAGTGTGCTAGATGACATTCACAATTTTTGCCAAAATCATTCCAAAAACAGAAGAATCTCTCGAGAACTGAACAACGTTACATTAGCAGGACTGCCATCGAACTTAATAAGACAGACACTCGTTTTGACATGTTCACTGCGCGTTCAATCACTACACACCTCATTTGCAGTATGTGGATCTACTTCAGTCTCAACTGGCACTGGTAACAACCAAATTCTATCCATAAAGCGTTGGACGTGGTGGAGCGCAGATATAACGCTTAGCATGAGAATTGTGCATATTTGATAACGTACGCTAATAATTAGACGAAATTCATCGTTCATTCAAACGATAATTATTTCCTGACAATGGGATTTATAAGCCTTTCTACAATTCTCGTGCGCAAGGAGTATCTGGCAAAAATAAACAACCTGCCCAACCACCATGGCGCGGGGCCCCCTGAGGCGCGGGGCCCAATGTAGTTGCATCGGTTGCATTGGCTTAAGGCCGGCCCTGGCAGGGCCGGTCGTAGCAGGTGCGGGGCCCAATGCAAGACTTAGGCGCGGGGCCTTTCTGAGCATTGGTTTTATGACGTTATCGTTCTACGTCAGCCGTGTTACAACCTTTTTATCAAGACGTTTTAGCAAAATCGCGTATATATGCATATAAAAAAGAGTTGCGCTGTATGTACTGTACATGATAAACAGTTTATTTTTTTGGAGAGGCGTAGACACAGCTCACCTAACTGTGTCCATATTTATGACTAATAGCATGCTTTCCTGGTGGACTGATCATTAGACAGTGTACCGCTGACACTCGTAATTAAGCCGAAAGTTGTAAAGGAAGCTTTATAGAGATCCGAGCGCAAATGCAAAGTCACGTCAACTGATAAGCGATTTACAATGCAATTCAGTCACCACGGGGGCTTTGGTGGGCATAGCTGCCCAAGAAAAGCACCAAGCCCCCCAAATTCAAATACGGAGCACTATGAATCAGTGTTTTTTTACAAATTTTCAATGTCGCATCCCCCTGCACAAATGTAAAGTCCCATTCTTGAAGACTTTCTGGCATTGGTTCTCATGCAATTGCTCAAATCTTGTTGAAACGCACTTTCGTTTGAAGAACGACTGACTTGTACAAAACTGCTAACATGAACTGATTACCTTTCTCGCTTTCGATAACCACAAACGCAGTCGCGTTTCTTCGTCTGGGCGCACGATATCCGCTTTGTGACGAAACACACGAAAAATGACAGACTTCATAAAAAAGCAGTCCATGCATCCGTCTCAAGCTCCCCAAAATCCCAATTTTGTAGCTACTCTTAATGCATGGACTTGATACCAAGTGCAAACTGTTCTTTATGAATAAACAATGTAATGTAGGATACAAAGATTTTACAACAATCACGTCCAGGCCCGCAACCAGAGGGGGAAAACTGGGAAATTGCTCCTCTGACATTACAGCAGAAATTACGATCATTTTGCCCCTCTCCCGAAAATATCAGCTGGTTGCAAGTTGCAACCCTGACCACGTCACAGATGTAGAAACAACCTCCCAAACGCAATATATAATGTGCATAGTTGAATGATGAAACAGAAGTATATAGCCGCCCAATATAATGATAAACAGGAACGAGTGTGCTGGATGACATTCACAATTGTTCCTTGCCTAGGAGCTGCAGTGCAGCTTTTAATGCTTTTTACGTTTATGTATTTGGATTTTGAATTAAGTGGCTTTTCTACCTATTTACAATCGCAAACAGGCAAAACACAATGAAAGTTTGGTGGAGCGGCAAATGATAAGATCGACAAATAACACGGAAAAAATATGTGGACAAAGAAAAACGAGACAAATATACGTGCAAACGCTTAACAAAATTTCGCGCTGGTTTGCATAAGAAACAGAAGCATTTTTTGAGAACTGAACAACGTTATGCTAGTAGAACAGCCACCAAAGTTAATAGACACTCGTCTCGACCTGTTCATTGCGAGTTGTGTAACTAGACACCTTGTTTGTAATAGCTGTAAGCCTATTGTAGTGTTAACTGGCACTGTAAACAACCACGTTCCATCCATAAAGATTGAGACATGTGGATCGCAGATATAAACTCTAGCATGAGAATTGAGCACGTTTGACAATATTCGATATAATTAATTAGAGGAAATTCATCATTGGTTTAAAGGAGAACATTGTTTGCTAACAATGTGATATATAAGCCGTTTCTGCTGAATTCTCGAGCGCAAGGACTATCTGGAAAAAATGAACAACCTTCACAAAGACCGTGGCTCGGGGTCCCCAGAGCCGCGGGGCCCAATGCAGCTGTATCGGTTGCATCAGCTTAAGGCCGGCCCTGTATATTGCACTTTCAATGATTCAGTTTCAGAGAACCTAGCTTCCTAAGACTTCTGCGCGCCCTACAACCGAATACTACCACTACCACACCACCGGAGAGCGTAGCATCCACAGTACAATGAGCACACAACACACACACAGTGCATACATTATGCGTTGTTCACTTGTATCACGCTTCACAAAGCTTAGAAAACCTCTTAAAAGATCTGGCGCAAATTCCACCAGTGGGCGACGTTAACGACAACTTACCTTATTGAAAAAATTTCTTCAACATCCTCGTAAATGCTTCAAAAAAGTGAGCGGACCAAAGCGGCACCCAAGAGAGAACAAAAGTGTCTGGGCGGTTAACCGGCCCATGAAAACCTGCTGTTAACTGCCATTTTAGCGGCCCATGGGTGCCACATGCCATCTCTAGTCGGGAGTGTAATTAAATCGCTTCAAAAATTTAGGATCAGGACCAGATTTGTATCAAATTACCGGAAAAGAATTGCAGCATTTTTGTTGTTTTGGTAATTCATGAACTTCATTTGGACTTGGACTTCATAAATTTTTTTTGGATTGGACGACTAACTTTTCAAAATTCAGCACTGGACATAGGTGGCGGAATCGGGGGGCCTGCATGGGCCAAGGTACCCCCACCTTTTTTCTGGGGGGGAGTGATCCCCATTTTAAATTTCAAATTTTGCCTAAATGAGCTTAAGTAACACAATTAGTATTGGGTCCATTATTAAAGTAAATCGTTTAATGAAAAAAAAATCTGCAGATAATTGGCAGTATTATGTCAATATTATTTGTAATATATTTTTTGTAATTTGGCAGGATTTTGTAATTGTTTGGAAGAATACACAGTGCACAATCTGGTCACCCTGATCGGGATTGCTTACCGCATTGGCGCTGTCGAATAGTGTTGCCACATGGTGTAATTTTACATGCTTGTGTGTAGGAATCAAAGATGAGCGGACTGTCATATTTTGCGATCCGGATCCAGTCCTGAATTTTTAAAACTCAGTCCAAGTCCAACCATAGTCCAAAAAGTGTAAGATATTTAAAATCCAGGTCCATATGAAGTCCAAAATTAATAAAATACGGCCTTTTAATGGCAAAAATTACGCCATTTTTTCCATTAACTCAGTCCAAATCCCTAAATTTATGAAGCATTTTGCAGTCCGGATCCAATCCAAAATTAACAGAATTCGTCATAGCCCGGATTCAGTCCAAAGCTCATCTCTGGTAGGAATAATTTCGTGCCACGCCATCGAAAACTTGGTGTCATTTGGTGCAATTTCAAGCGTTTTGACACTATTCTAAATAATGAAATTTTGCTGAATCTTATACGCAAAATGAAAAATTTGACAGATCAATTTCCACTGTGTTTTTGTTTTTGCATTGGCAACACTAAATGGCAGTGTTGTAGTCGAGACCATAACCTTCGAGACCGAGACCTCCTTAAAACTTCGAGACCGAGACTTCGTCAAAAATTCTGAGACCGAGACTTGAATGTCGAGACCAAGACTCGAGACTTCAAAATTTCTGAATTTTGCCGAAATTTTTCAAAAAATGTCGCCACCGCTTCCTAAATTGAACTTTTTTGAATTTCTGGCATTTTTCCGACTTGTTTTCACTGTTTCTTACCTGCAAACGCAACAAAGAAAAAACTCGTTGAATTACAGAGTTTTACTAATCCATATCCTTGCAATATTCAAAGTCTGAAGACAATAGGCTTGTGACCAAGACCTGTAGCCATCGAGACCAAGACCGAAACGAGATGTGAAACCTTCGAGACCGAGACTCGCAAAAATGGGTCTCGAGAATCTTCTCGAGACCGAGACCAAGTCTCGCGACTCCATCACTGCTAAATAGCTATATTTCATTTTTGCACTGGCAATGCAATTGGCATCCTAGAGACAACTTGCTACCGGAACAGGACTTTTCTGTCTGGCCGTTTCGGTCTGGCCGATTCGGTCTGGCCGTTTCGGTCTGAGCCGTTTCGGTCTGGGCCGTTTCGGTCTGGGGCGTTTCGGTCACGACATTTTTGTACATAAACACCTTATTGCATTCGTTTATTTAAATGATGATAGGCAGACGAAATGTCACTCTGGCTGGTGTTATACCAACTCCCTTTGAGGAGTCATTATGGCGGTTGAATCTGAATTGTAATTATGACTTTGAAGAATTTGTATTTCATTGCAAAATGTCGATAATGATTTAAATTGCTTGCTGATGATAATGAAAATCATATGTTGATGCTAATGTACTGTTGGATCTTGGATCATGTTTGTAGTTTTTTCAAATAAAACTTCTCGTTGATTTAAGTACGTTTGCATTAAAATGTGAACATGTAAGATTTCTGCAAGATTTCATAGTCTGACCGAAATGTCCCCAGACCGAAACGTCCCAGACCGAAATGTCCCCAGACCGAAACAGCCCAGACCGAAACGGCCCAGACCGAAACGGCTCAGACCAAATCGGCCATACCGAATCGGCCAGACCGAAAAGTCGTGCACCCACTTGCTACATATGCAGGGGCGTAACGAGGTTAAATGGTGCCTGGCAAGAAGCAAGTTTGGCGCCTGCATGTTTGAATGTGAGCTCTTTCACAAGCAAATTTACTGTATTGCAGAAAGCACTGATGACTTGGTGAGATTTTCAGCGCCTCCCACAGTGATTCGACGCCCCTACAGTGATTTGGTGCGCAGGAAATTGTGCACCCCTTGACCCCCCTTGTTACGCCCCTGCACATGTGCTTTGTCTTGTCTTTGCATTCCATTATCTAATGCAGTTATAAAATGAATATTCAGCAGGGGCGGACCAAGGTGGGGCAATCGCCCCCCCTAAAACCTGCGAAAGTAACTTATTCACCATGATTTTGAACAACTCGGAAAACAGCATTGGCGATATAAGGCTATTTTGCCGTTATCTGTTTTGTCACAGCAGCTTTGTGAAGTATACTGCATCTCTTTTGCAATATAGCGAAGCCGTTATGAGACTCAATTACCAAATATAACAGAAAATCACCCTCCCTAAACTTACTGGTAGGATCCGCCCCTGGTATTCAGTCATACAGGGTGTCCATAAAGTCCTGCACACATTAAAAATTTTTATATCGCAAAAACCACATAAGGTAGAAACTTTACATTTTCGACAGTGAATTATACTACCATAAAGTTTGTTTGTTATTTTTTACAGGTTATTTTATTGTTCAGATAAGCAAGAATAAGTCATT
>Ga0210059_1003112_pt1 | contig 26415 bp, 16 predicted proteins | sample Ectturendosymbi2_FD_188042 | JGI IMG/M metagenome (GOLD analysis project Ga0210059, IMG submission 188042) | Ecteinascidia turbinata endosymbiont from Florida, USA - Sample 2 (SPAdes) (version 2) | ecosystem: Host-associated > Tunicates > Ascidians > Unclassified | place: Key West, Florida... | reverse complement strand
CTCAATTTTTCTGAAAGTAATTGAAAAACACCTTTTCAAGAAAATTCAGAAACATGAGAAGCAAAAAACTTTGATTGAGAGCCAAATCAACTCGATTCGAAACATGGTTTCGAAAGCGTTGTCAAACAATGAAATTTCTGAAGGTGAGTTTGAAAAAATCCTTTTTGAAACAGAAAAATGTAGAAAGAAATTTGAAACATATTGAAAGTTTGAAGAAATGGATTTGGAAATTTATAAGATGTTGCCAAAGAAATCGGAAAGTTTTGTTCAGAATAAATGATTCAAGTTGACATTATTGTTCTTCCAAACAAACCTCTGAGCAACTTTGAAATCAAAGAATTGGTTAAAAAAATTGGTTTGAAAAACTTTTGCGGTGTTTTCTCGAGAGACACTTTGCCAAAGAAACCAAAACGAAATGAGTGCTCAATTATGAACCCAATCGACACTTCTGGAGATGGGACGCACTGCGTTGCATGGTTCAAACGTGGTGATAAAAAGTGGTATTTTGACTCGTTCGGATTCCCTCCACCAACTGTGTTGAACGACTACCTCGGTGATGTGTTCTATCCAACTGAGCAAATTCAACCAAGGCAAGAAGTGTTTTGTGGCCATCTTTGTCTTTTTTTTGAAAGACATGCAAAAAGGAAAAGGGCTGCAGGAAATAATCAACACAATTTGGTGATATAATAATTGGCTGTAGACAAATTCGGAGAAGTCCAAAAAACTGGACAAAATGTTACAAATGTGAGTGGAGTTTTACCTGAATATGTGAACAGCAGCTTTTTGTGAAAAGGTCAAGCCATTGATATGTCTGGTCAAAGCATTGTGAATCTTGGTTCACAGCAAGGTCCAATGGACTCAGCGAGGAAGAAATATGTCAATGAAAAATTTTTCAAAAGAGGTAATCCGATCGATATGGATCAAAAGGCAATAAAAAACGTATTGACTCCAACCGAAGAAGGCGACGCGGCAACGAATGGCTACGTCGACTCGAAAAGTGTTGGCGAAAGTGATTTGGATATGCGAGGTCATTTAGTGAAAAACGTGAGATGGCCAGAAGAAGATTATGACTTGGTGAATCGAGCATATGTTTATTTTGTAGCAGGCAAAAGGTTACCAATTAAAGGGGGCACTATGGAGGGTGACATTGGGATGGGAGGGCATTAAATAAGAAATATAAACTCAAATCCACAAAGTGAAGATAAAGTGGTTCCAAAACAGTGGATTGAAAAAAAATTTTGAATCGTTATAGCCCTGCGTCGACTTTGGCAAAAAATTTGAATATGGATGGGAACCTTGTCTCATACCTGAGAGCACCAGAACGAAACCACCACGCAGTGACAAAAGGATATGCAGATAGGAAGCTGTCACTTTCGGGTGGTGACATGCAGGGAGGGATTGGGATGGCTGGAAACAGGATTTCACATTCGGGCGAACCTCTGCATGACAATGACGTAGTTTGTTTAAGTTCTGCAAGCGATTATTATCTTAGACGTGTAGGAGGCAGTTGGATGCGCGCTGACTTATCCTTAGGTGGGCGAAGAAGAGGTGTAGCAAATCAACAAACTGATCAAGATGGTGTAAATTTACGAACGCTTCAAGCTTCAGCAACAAGTGTTTTAGAACAAGCAACCACGGCAATTAACACAGCAGTCGGCGACGGAATAACAAACCAACAAACATTTTGAATCGAGACATCAGAACAAAAAGTTTAAACTTGGGCCCACAAGGAACAACAACAAAAAATTTCAGCATAGGTGGTCAATATCATATTGCTGGGCTTAAAGATCCAACACTTAAACACTAGGTTTTCAATCTCAGAACGTTGAACCAAAAAGTTTTGAGAGAAATTAGGACTAATAACCTCTTGGAAGCTCAAAAATATTTGAGGCTTCATGGTGAAAATCAGATGGTTTCAGATCTTCAAATGAATGATCACAAACTTGTCGGTCTGGCCGACGCAGTCATGCCTACTGATGGTGTAAACAAGAAAGTTTTGGACGAGGCTGTAAATTCACTGTGATTCGAAAACGAGCAGCTGCTACTTGCAACGAATGAGAATATTTATCAGAGAGAAATGTTTCTTTATGGAACTTCTACGCCAGAAAATCATCAAAATTACAGTGACAAAAGTATAACAAACCTTGGAGAGCCAGTTGAAGACACCGACGCAGCGACAAAAGGTTTCATAGATAATCCACTAAGGAAGAGCACCTTTCACGTAACTCCAGAAGGTGCTCAGGAATATCTTAAAATGAATAACCACAAAATATCTGGACTTGCGAATCCAACTCAGAATAATGACGCTGTTTATGAGCACTATACCGATTCTCATGATGAATATCTTCAGGATCTGATAACTAACCTCACAAGCCAGGTTGATGCTCTGCAAACCTGTGTCGTCCGACTTGAACGATTATCACTCAGGGAATCTACTGAACCAGCTGAGGCAACCGAGGCAGCTGAAAGAGTTGCCAGTGAATGAGGAAAAAATTCAGTGTTATATTAAATGTTCTGTTCATTACCAGATAACATTGGAGATAAAAAGTATTGCACCCCTTGGAAGCAAAAAGTTTTGACTTATGACTTTCAAAATTACTCTTAGCTTGGAAAAGAAAAAACATTGAACGAAATCGAAAATGCTTTTAGCGTTTGGCAAAATGTTTGCATTTTGAAATTTGAAAGAGTTTTTGATGGGAGTCAAGTTATGAATATTGCATTTTTGACAGATGATGAAAAGAAAAATGCGGAAACTAACTGTCCTTACAAACTGAATAATAAAAATCTGGCACTTTGACCCATGGCTTCTACCCTGGAGATTCAACATTTTCTGGCGATTTGCATTGTGACAATGAGAGATGGTCAGACCAGAAATCAGCAGTTTTCAAATCCGGCAGGATTCTGTGTTTTTCTTCCGGACCCGGTGTCAAACATTTGTTAATAAACGGACCCGGATCCGGTGTCACTTTTCAATTTCGGCAGTTGTATGAGTCTGTGTGGTCATTTCTTAAGTAAAAACACGGGTAAATTTAGGTAGGATTGATAGTAGCTTGAGTTTGAACAGGAGTGGGATTCTCACATTTGAAAAATTTCCAGACCCGGATCCGGATTCAAAAATTTTGTAACCTCAGCGTAGCCGTAGTCTGAAAAAGTGATTCTGGCCACCTCTACTCTGCAGCACAGCAGAGGTAATCAGAGTCACTTTTTTGACTCCTGTTCCTAAGAAAGTGACTCCACTTCCTGCTCCGGAGCTAATTGGAAGTTTACACTCCGACTCCTCTTTACACTCTTGAAAGAAGAGTCTATTTTGCCACATGAGGTAAAATAACTGCTTGAACTATTTTGCTGTTAGCCAATATGAATGAGTATTGTCATGCTTTTAGTGCCAGCAAGCAGGTTGTGGTTTCTTGTTTGTGTCGGTCAACTGCAGGTTTTCCCTAACTTTAAACCCTAACTAATTTTGTATTTGTGTATCGTACATCTCATTTTGCCTCATGAGGCAAAATATCCACCATGCTACCAAACTTGCAACCAACAAATAGGATCATAAGTTGTTCTCATGTGAACCAAATCTCATTTGAGTCTTTAAGCTCTGACCTGAACTTAAGTCATGTATAACTTTTTTATTTAACTCTTTGTGATTTAGGCACAAGCACAATGAAACAAGAAAAAGGAACTACTATTTTTTTATTGTATTTGAACTTGCAAGATGATAAGGGCATGTTTAGGAATAGCCTGAACTGCATTTCTGCATGCTTGACTGAAACTGCACTGTTGTTGGTGTTGCTGCATAATGTAAAGATACATATTAGATGCATTGTTGTCTTCTACATTTCACTGAAACTAACAAATTGTGAATACAGCTCAAAACACGACCCAGCAAAGAGGTAAAACTTCCAGTAACCGACGACACGTGAGTGTGATACAGCAGTTGAGCATAAGCTATGCACCAATCAGATCAGAACACAGACCGCCGTTCTGTCATCCTCCCTCACCCTCAAACTAATGACTGACCAATTTATCCAAGAGAGTAGAGCAAATATATTAATCTAACAATTAGCCGCTTTGAGAAAATTTAAATTTATCAAAATTAATTATCCGACTCCTGTAAAAACTGAAATTCTCACTCCTGCTCCTGCTCCGGGTCCGGTTTTAATTCAAAAATCCGACCCCGCGTCCTGCTCCGGCTTCGGCAAAAATCGTAGACCCCTTTCGGTGTCGACTCCGGCACTCCGGCTCCGTGATCACCTCTGCAGCACAGCATGCAGCCAGCAGGTGGATGACGCAATGGCATATCAGCTGGTGTCATGCACTATTAAGCATTGCTCATTTGTGACAATCTGCTGTGGCATGTAAATTTGCGTCAAAAACTTCCTTGATTTATGTTTATGTCAATGGCATTGGATTTGAATTAATATCTTCAAATAACCGCAGTGGACTGGTGTGTTATTAGTGCTTTATTCAAAAGCAATTGGGAGTGCTTTTTCTTGTCGTAATTTGGATTTTTCTTGCTCTAAGTTTGAAGCGAAACATTGTCACAACGCGTAATTTTACATTTACCTGCGCCTCAGATGAAATGAAACGAAACAAAGTTGTTTCTGTGTGACGTAGTTTACACGTGTACTGCTAGCCAGAAGAGAAGAACGCGAGACAGACACCATTGTACTTTCCCTAGAATCAACCAAACACAAATGAGGTGAGTATATTTTGGATGCAACTTTCAAGAGAGATGATTTGTTCAGGGCGCGACGTCTTTACTTGAAACTTTCACGGCCTAAGCTTAACTTGAACTGAACTGAACCAAACCGTAGTGATGTCGAGAGCAAACTGAAATGTTGCAGCACACTAGACCAGGGGTTCCCGAACTGGGATACATGTAGTGATGTACCCCTGGTGGTACATTAGCCTGTCTGAAGGGGTACATTTAAGGTTGGCAATAGAAGGAAAAATATGTTTATAAATTATTCACTTCGCATTATTTATACATATTTGTCCCAACCGTTTCATGTTACTATTGGGATTAGACAAGGGAGAGTATTGAGTCCATACTTGCTTGATGTATATTTAGATGATTTATCTCTTGAACTAAACAGCATTTAATCCGGGTGTATTGGTGACTAAAAACGCAGACCACTTCCCCAGAAATTCAGCCTTCAACTCTTTTCTCAAAAGGTTATTGACCTGCATTAATCTCTCCACCTTGGAGCCTGTTGGCTTGACAGGGGACAGAAAGAGGCCTGATGGATTGACTTTGGGCCCTTGGTACAACGGCCTAAGCCTAGTATGGGATGCAATAGTTGTGGACACTTTTGCTTAGGGCCACTGCAAAGACACTACAGTGCTAGACAGGTAGGCTTTGCAGCAACAGGGCTGAGGCTGGAAAATGCCAAAAATACCATGAACTCCAAAGCAATTTACCATTTTCAACCAGTTGCAACTGAGACCACTGGTATATATGGCAAGTCCATTGCCCCTTTTTTGAGTGGCCTCGCAAAGAAACTTGTTGATATGTCTAGTGACCCCAGGGAGCACCAGTGGCTCCACCAGCACCTGTCCTTGGCTGCAGTCAAAGGAAACGCTGCCAGCAGATTGGCCTGTGTGCAAGTTTGATCTAATTTTATATGTTCTTTTCATTTTAGTTGCTTTTAGCATATTGGCCAGCATCGCTGCCTGCCACTTGCCCCTGTATCAATGTATAGCTAGTGCCTTCCGAATCCTTGTTCTTCCTGTAAGTTTCATTGTCCCCTATGCTGTTGCAGTGTTAGTTTGTGCTTTGGTTAACTATCTTGTCAATCGCACAGCCTGTGATGAGACTAAAGCATTGTGTTATATTCCACATCACTTGAAACCTGTGTTAAAGTCGTCATTGGTAAGTATTTACAAAGTTACATGCAATGGAAATTTAACCTTGTATAAGGTACTTACGCTGTTTCAGCTGCCATGCAATGCACAGTCACAACATGACGGCAATGCTGTGTGGGAACTGCTGAGTCACTGCCTCTGCATGTGTGGACGCAAGGTTTTATGATTGGTTTTTGGATTAGGGGTTAGGGCTTATGGTTAGGTTGCAGCTTGGATTTAGCCCTAAACAATGCAATGACTCAACAGTTCTCACATAGTGTTGCCACCACCTGTGGATGTGCATGATAGGTGGATGTAGGCCTGCCTTATATGAGATAACATTTTGATTGCATGTAACTTTGTAAATACTTAGCAACTAACCGACAACTTTCATGCATATATTTGTTGTCAGTGCATCATAACGAGTCCACCAGCATATTTTTACTGATAGTTTCCAAATTGGCGTTAAGTGAAATTTGACCAGTCATTTTCCATACGGGAAATGTCTGGAAAAATTTGTTTGTTAGTCTGTTAGTATGGAAAAAGGGAATACTTTTTCAGACTTAATTTTTAGACATGCGTTATAATAATATTTTGTTCTGTTTTTTTTCATAAAATTGACAATTTTACTTTCATCATGTTAAATATTATAGTGCTTGTATTTGACCAGGGTATGTCATTCTGAAAATTTAAGTCTTGACAAGGTCTGGAAATTTATGTTCAAAATTGCATAAGGGTCCTGGAAATGAGTTTTTCCCATGTTGAGTGGCAATTGGCACCTTGCTAGCACCAGGGGCCACACGGCTAGTTTCATAGTGAATGCTGGACTGATGGTAAGTCAGTGGCAGTACTGTGTATGAACGATATCTTTGTACCTACCGCCCTGAAAACCAGCTTACCTGCTTTGCTGGTCTGTGCTCAATCAACTGTAGGCCTTAGCTCTTTAACTGGTACAGTTGTGTGAGCATTTGCTACAAAGGCTGTCAGGCTGGGATTTACTCCCGGTTGGGTCATACCAAAGACTTGAAAAATGGTACTTGTAGCCTGTCCAGCCTTATGCTTGCCATTGGTGTATTGGTGCAAGCATTAGGTGCATGCACAGGGTTGCCATTAACTTGCCACAAGTGCTCCATTCACTGCGAATGTAGCCACATGCCCCATGGCACAATCATGCTAAGTTTGGCACGGCAGACAACTTGTGACATTTTAACAGGAGTATAAAGGTGAGTATAGAAAGACTAAACTATATACATGTATGTGAGTCAAATTAGTGTGTGTATGGGTCAGAGCAGGATTTCACAAACTAGGGGTCTGCAAACTACTGGGGTCTGTGATAACTACACAGAGGATCCGTGGAGATACGATAACATATCCATTGTGCAATATAAATAGTGTCACAAATGATTACTGTAGTAATTTGTATTTGAAATGATTTAATAAGCTCTCCCAATCAAACAATTTTAACCTTCTCAACCAACTGAGGAAAATGATGTAAATATTTTACATAGTCAAAACAAAATAATAGCATTCATACAGAATCTTGAAATATGGAGAAACTGAATAAATGATAATGTTGTGGATAAGTTTCTTGTCCTGTGCCCTGTGACATTCAACATTTCTAATTGTTTTCTGGACATTTTAAGAAGCATTTTTATAGGTGTGATAATTTTGGTTGGATTTTAAACCCTTTCGTTGTTGCAAAACTGTTCTTTCAAGATGTGAAAAAGAACAATTAACCAAATCGTCACCTGACTGAAGTTTAATGGTTTGTTTCAAAGAAATATTTAATTTATATTCTTGTTAAATTTTGGGGTTGCAAAAGGAGTTTAATTTTTATTGCCAGTTTTCACTACCTATGTGAGACAACATTTTACCTCTTACAAATATGAAAACAAAATGCAGGTCCAGACTTACTGTCGACTCTGACTTGGCCAATCATGACTATTGTATTTTTAGGAGTTAAAAAATTTTATGTTTGAAACTGAGGAAAAAAGACACTGATTTACCTTTGGTTGAAAATCAATAGTTAACTGTTGCTTGTTCCTCATTTTTTCACTTCGTTTATTTAATAAAAATGTCGAATTTAATTTGTGTGAGTATTTTTTATAATATGAGTAGCAGTGTTTCTTCGGCTACTCATTATGTTGTTTATATTTGTTCGACCCTGTCTTCGGCATTATGATTTTTATAATTGTTCAACCCTGTTCTAGTTTGTATTTTTTTTAAATCCTAGTTAGGTTCTGACTTAACAGATCTTACAACTTCTATTTACAGTTCTTGTATTTTGCTTAAAGCTTTAAATGTTTTGAAAGCTTTGATGAGTGGTTTCCAATAGTAAAATTGCAGTGGGTGTTTTTTCCATCTATTCCAAGAAACAATCATATTTTTGATTGTATATGCTAATTTTTTCCTTTAACAAGGTTTGGACTGAAGTTATTGCAAGAAGCTACAGGATTTTCAGTATTACTAAAAGCAATCGACATGAATATTGGATTTATTGGAGCAGGAAATTTGGCTCTGTACATGGCTCAGGGTCTTGTTCGTTCAGGTAAAATGTTTGATGTTGTCTAAAAACTTTCTCACCTGTTTGTGGTTTTAGAACATATTTATATTGTCAGTGCATGTTAAGAATGACATGCAAATCCCTTTACTGAATTTGACTGAGGAACATGTGAACAATATTTGTCCAGTTTAGAAATTAGAATTCCATTTTATGTTTTAGAAGTTCTGAAAATTTATTATGTCTGAATAGTATTTTCTTTAATGTTACAAGGTAAGTTTCAGTATCTTCTATACTTGTTGTTCTGATGGGTTGCAGTATGCATTGTTAGCAATTTATTTGAGTGCTAACATCTTTATTTGAGAATTACTTTAGTGCCAACATTTACTTGGTAAAATGAAGAACTTGTTGTATGCATACGTGTGTTTCCTTTCAATTATCTGCATGTTGAGCTTTGCTGGAGGTTTTCATTTAGTCAAAGATTATTTGGAAGAACTGTCATTATCTATGAAGCTAGCTATTGTGGATTCATAAGTGTTCTATGAACTGTGTGTGACTAATAGTAAACAGGTTTTATAGTATTTGCATATATATTTGCAATTAATGAATACTACTGAACAATAATTTTCAGCTACAGTAGTGACACTAGTGAATCCATCACAATTCATTTCACTAGTTTTATGTATTTAGTCCTGCATAAGCCAGTGAGAAAACCTTACTAGCAAAATGTTGACATTGAAACAAGGGTAGAAAAAAACATGAAAAATGCAGCTAGGAACAAGGAGCAAGAGTGGCATAATTCATCTATTTTAAAAGATGACCTTCCTAGAACCTCACAAACTACATCTGCTAAGAATCTACATATAGTGACAGCCTTTCAAGCACTTTTGATATTAGGGATAAACTGTGATGCGGCAGTACCCAACGACAAGCCATGTGATTATCAGAACGTAAGAGTTTACAAAAGATCTAGAAGACACGGGCGTTTTACATATTACTGTACAAAGTCTAGACAGCTTGGCAAGGTGGTACATTTTGATGAAATAATTCATTTGATTTGGCTGGCTAAAAAATTAAAGTTATTCTCTTCCTAAGACACAAAGCACAATAATTTGGGAGTGTTCAATAAAACAGGTGTTCAGTTTTTCATTGCTGTGTCAAACATAGCCTTGTTGTTGGAAACACTTCATAATGTCTTTTGTTTGGCTTTTGCACTGAGTGAAGATGTGTTCAAATACATGAAACTAGTTTCCCTGTGAAATAAGTTGTGATGGATTCAAATGTGTCAATACTGTGACTGACAATTATTGAAGGATAGATAGGTGCAAGCTTGAATCATTGCAAAAGGATGAAAGCAGAACCAAGCAGGCAGATTCCAAAGAAGCTTGTTGCAAGGCTAGAGCTTGTTTTGCTGTACTACTGAACAATTAAGATTTGTGTTAATTTCAGCAGTTTTTGTTTGAAATTAACTGAGTTGCACTTTGATGCCAAACGGTTAATATGCAAGATAATTTTGGCTGTCCTTCAAATCATTGGCCTGTTGTGCAACAGGTTATTAATTAAGTTTAGTTGGTAGTGCAACATGGAAAAATCATTTTATTTTATACCTTTTGTAAAACCCATGTACATGAAATTGTTCCAACTGTTAATTGTATTTTAGTTCTAACAAGCTCTGCCTTTTGTCTGAAATTTATAACCTTAGCGCATAGGGCCAAAGACATTAGTTTGTAAAGAGAATTCCAAAGAAATTTGTGTCATTACAGCAAACACTTTTTTTCATGACTAAGAGATTCACAGTGTAGGTTAATTGTTTTTATACATCTAGCATTAATTTTGTTTGGCTATGAAATCACCCTTACGGAGTGGTTAAAGGTGCCAAATAGTCATTACAATTGCATTTATGATTCAACGCTTTCAGTACGTTAGCTTAAACTAAATTTAGCTTGCTAAGATCAAAGTAAGTCATTCAGTGTGCAACCCCCATTAATATGTCATTCAGTGTGCGGCCCAGGTTAAGGTAGTGACGAAATTTTGGCTATGTAAGCAATTTCAGTTGGACATGGCTGGAATTAACAGTTATGGTTAAATTCGTAATAGCAACACACTTGCCTGCCACTTAGCATAGAAATTGCAGTCAAGTAGGTGACATGTGGAAACGTAGGGTGTAACCTGATTTTAAGTCCGATTATGGCGTGTCTTTAAGATAATAAAATGTGTGTGATCAATATTATATGTAAACGTTAAAAAATCTTGTTAATGTGTACTACCACAAGTACGTTTACACCTAACATTCATTGTCTGCTGTTGTATGTATGCTCTTTTTGTTATTCTTGAACGTTTTCTTAGTGCTTACCAATTCACACTTGAAGATTGTTTGTGGTTAACTTCGACTTTGTTGTCATTTGTGTTGGTATGAACTGTTGTGGCATCCTCCTGCATAAAAACGAATGTTGTTTCTTTTTAGGTGCTATTCGAGCAAGCCAGATCATTGCAAGTTCGCCGGAACAGAGAAAACCCACAGTAAAGGATTTAAAAGTATGGCATTAATAGGCCTTCTATAACTTCATTTTATTTTTTATTTGTCAGGTGATAGCCTGAGATAGACACATGTAAAATCCAGCCTAAAGAAAACAAGAGAGTTATTTGAGAAGTTGACTCCCCTCTGGATAAGATTCATCAGAAACAGTGGCGGATTCAGATCAAGCATTTGTGGGGGGAGCGCAGTCAAATAAGGGGCACCAAAAGTTATTCACTAGTTTAAATGTACCCAAGGTTTTCTGCAACAGTTGTCGGTTATCACACAAAAGAGTCTACTTCTTGTAGGCAAAGAAAGGGGCTATTTTTGTTGGTTGAACTATGCGGTCATTCAGGGAATATCCAGTTTGAAAGCGATTTATATCATTAATTCAGAAAGCGTTTGAAGCGGGCCCCAAAAGATGGGCCTCGTTTTTCACAAGCTACATACAATTAAGAACATTGTTCGTGTCCCAAACAATTTTTCCTAAAGGAGGAGTCTCCAAACTACCGCCCGCGGACCAACACCCACCCGCAAAGCCATACATTCGGCCCGCAAAGCCATTTTCATATGGCCCCCAAGACATTTTGTCAAGAATGAAAAATTAATATACTTTATTTACGACAAACCTGTGTTTTTATCGGAAGAGTTGCATCAACTAAAACTGTTTTTTCTCTTTTGATAATAAATTTTTGAAGATGGCAATTTAGCTTGTTTTTGCCAGGGGAGTAAACCTGTCAATAAATTGTGACGTAAGAACTAGTTTCATTTCACGTCAAGAACGTTGTTGCCAGCGAATTGCGGAAAACATGCATATGGTAGCTTTTGCTATGCTCAACAAAAAAAGTTATGAAGTTTTTATTTTTATTGTAAGTTGCAGTTAAGCTGTTACATATCCTGTAAAAAGGTGAGTGTTATTCCGAAGTCAAAGTAAAAACAAAGAACTGGGCCAAAAGAGATGATTTGAATACAGATAATGCCTTTGCTTGAAAAAAAAGGCTTTGTGCAGTTTACCAAAATACGTAATCTCGGCAACCAAGTAAGACCTAAAACTAGATGAAAAACCTATTAAATGGATTTGCCAAACCACCTTCCAGGTCACTGGAAACTTCTAAAAACAAATTATGGCGAAGCAATGAGATCCCGTTTTATTCCTCTGCTTGCCAACGTAGTAATTAGCTACATTGTAGATCAAGCAACAAACAGTAAAGGCTTGCTACAAGACAACGTTTCTGATATAATTGTTGTCTCCTAGTGAAGTGCCACTGTTAAACGAGTGCGGCGTTTTTTACAGGACGAAATGTGTCAGTGCTATAGTGAAATAATTAATCTAATTCTTACGTTGGCATGTTTGATGGCGTAAGGCGTGTAAATAGCGTGCTTTTTCGATAGCATCGGTTTATACAATTCCGTTTAATTCTTTTTCAGGAGCTTGGCGTGTATTTTACTAAGGACAATAAGGTCACTGTCCAGAAAAGCAAGCTTGTGATCTTGGCTATAAAGCCAAAAATAATGCCTTTTGTGCTTGATGAACTCAATCCCCTCATCACGGAAGATCACCTGGTTATATCATTTGTTGCTGGAGTTCATCTATCATCCATTGAAAAGGTACCAAGACACTTATATACTACGCTGAATACCTTTCTTCAGCATCTCCTGTACTCAATACAATTGTACAATTGTAGAAACTGTTTATGCTGTGCAGTGTAGCCCAAGATTTAAACTCAGTTGGAAAGTGGGGGGTGTATGTAGCATAGTTTTCAATGTTTTTCAGCAAGGCGCTTCACGGACGGTTGCGAACATCATGTAAAATGAGCGTGTGTCCACTGAACTGCATCTGATCATTGTGCTCCGTTGTTTCCATACATTCCTATGCACAGATGCTTCATATATACATTTGAGGTGCTGAATATCGAGACAGAACCAGCGCTCAAACTGGAACTTGTCGGAAGAAAGACATTTTATTAAAAAATGATTGTTGAGAATATCATTGTGAACGCAGAGGATTTGAGTTACCTGCTAAATATATATAATTTTGAGCCGATTATGCCGCATATTTGAAATCGTTGGTACAATGAGAGTTCCACCTTAAGCAATCGTTGCTGTGCATCTGATTTGATTCTACCCTTTTTGTTTTGCGCAGGACTTGCTCGAATTGTCTCGATAACTGCAAAGTCCTTGTGATTGCACTACAGGATTTAAATGTTATAATTACACGCAGGGCCTCGGAGAGAAATTTTACAAGGTGGTACGAAGACCAATACCGAGCCCCCCTAGCTTATGGGTCCTCGACGAAACTTGTATAGCTTGTTTGTATAGTTATCAGAATATAGATAAAACAGCTACCACGCTAAGGTTTTTAATATAGCTACCAGCGCTGCAGTTGGAGAATGCGACCATCAATTTCGGGCCTAATTACAGAAAAACTTAGCGTGCGTACCGGGCCCCAGTACCTCCCGGACCCGGGTACGATGTACAGGATGACACAAAAAAAACGGTCATCACCAAAAATCGAATAACTTCTAAAATTTCGTTTAGATTGACACAAAACTTCAGCTACGTTAGGTCAAGCCTGTGTAGCAGACATCACCAAAGTTTCAAGTCTGTACTACAAAAACTCTTTGTTTCACTGACGCTCAAAAAATGAGCTCCCCGGCGCTGCAGGCACATTTAGATCCGGCGGGCAAAGTTCTCGACAACCCTCCCGCATTCTTCCCTTAGGATCGCTCTTATTGCTGCTGTGATTGCTGCCTTCACGTCAGGGATAGTCTGGGGGTTGTTGCCATACACCCTGTCCTTAAGGTATCCCCACAGATAAAAATCTGGGGGTTCAAGTCCGGTGAATGCGGCGACAACTGCGGGTCACACCTGCGGCTTATCAGTCGGTCAGGGAAACGCTGCTGTAGCCATGCCAATGATTCGTTTGAGGAGTGGGGGTGGCACCATCCTGCTGGAACTATTGGAGGACCCTGACGACCCCTCTCCGTCGACCAAGTGCTGTCCAGAACTTGCCAAGCACCTGGACATATCGCTTGGTGTTGATTGTCACAGACCGCTCGTTGTCGTCCTCGAACCAGAATGGTCCAATGATGCCATGTTTGGAGATGGCAACCCAGGCAGTGTACTTCACAGAGTGTAATGGCCTTTGCAGACAGTGCTCAGGAGCTGTGATACCCCAGAAGATGTTGTTCTTAGAGTTTACGTGACCTGACAACAGAAAACGTGCCTCGTCCGAAAACCAGACATTGTCCGAAAACCAGACACCCATCTGTAGATCATTGAGTGGACAGTAAATTGACGACATCCAAACCGTTACTTTTATTTACAATTGAGCTGCGTGGATAGACTTCTGCCGCAAATATGCCTCAACTATAAATATCTTTTGCTCAGTAGTCCATGGCATCTCGAAGGTCAAATTTGGTAGACTCTTAGAACATTAATTCTACTTGGTAAATCTGAAAAATAAAAAGAATTGATTAGGTGATGACCGTTTTTTTTGTCACCTTGTACCTCTTGTGCCCCCCTCTCGTAGGCCCTGATTACACACTGCATATAATCGTCGACTGCAATAGCATTTTGCAACTTCCAATAGTTGTTAGTGAATCAAAAAATCTTCTGAATACCTTGTTAACCTTTTTATGAGACAACACGGCTCCTATTTCAACCCGTGCATTTTTTGATCCTCACTCCCGCTTCTTGTGCGATTACACTATTTAAAACTTAGTCGACCAACTGCGCTTGTATGTGAACAGAAACTTCCACCGAATGCCAAAGTTTTGAGAGGAATGACCAACACCTGCTGTGCTGTTAAAGAAGCTGCCACCGTATATGCTTCAGGTAAACAGTTTGATATGCGTCATTAATGTGACGTGCAGTTAACCGTGCTTTATTTGCTTGATTCATACAGTGTTTAACAATTGTTGGGGATGTTAAAACAATCTAATATTTTTAGGATTTGTTGATTTGCTTGATGTATACCCAGAGCAGCAATTCCATCCACCGTTTTTTTCGGAAACGGTTGCGCAAGTGTCGCCACTAGCTTTGAAGTGCAGTATAAGTTTGGTTGTAGAAGTGCGTTAAAGAGCTACAACTTAAAAGTTTAATTTTTTATGTTGGAACAATTTGTGCAAAGAATGTACAATGCTAACTGCGTGCATTCCTGCCTGTGAAATACATTCTGAATTGTTGGATAATTGGCAATATCGTGATAATAAAGGTAAGAACGCTTCGAGTGAGGAGTGTGAACTGGTGGAGCAGATCTTCAGCAGAGTTGGGACTGTTGAAGAAGTTGAAGAAGCCAACATTGACGCTGTTACCGGGTTGAGTGGTTCAGGCCCGGCTTATGTAAGATGTTTTTATTTTACTTTCGTTTATAGCGGGCGCTTTTTTACTGAGACCAATAATGACGTGTGTTGTGCAAAACATAACTGAAATAAGGTTGTGTATGGTATTAGCTTATTTGGGTACTGCTCACTATATTACTCCATTTACGGCAATCGGCGTGAAATCCATGTGGTAAATTTTCCATTTGGTGTTACATGCTTACATGCAAAGTGTTTGCTAAAGCTCAGGTTTTCAACTGTACTCTATGTGAGTGTCGGATCGATGTGCAAACCTCTCAAGTGATAGGCGGACACTTCAGCTGCTGACAGTTATAACTATTGCGTTATATCGATTGGTTACATTTGTGCAATGTGTATTTCTGTATGTAATGCTGATAAGATACTGGAAAAATCAATATGACGTCCCGCGGTTGATGAATTTGAAACACTATAGGCCAATGAAATAGAAGCGAAAAAACAGGTTTCGCCAAACTTTTTTCTGAAAGTATGGTGTAAACAGTTACGCAGAAAGTATAGTCGCAAATATTTTACATGCCCATTGTTTTTCCCAGAGCTGCCCATTTAGAAGGCATGTTTTTGCGTTTTTCAGGCATTTGAAGCGATTGAAGCATTGTCTGATGGCGCCGTCAAGATGGGTCTGCCTCGTGGTCTAGCAATGAGATTGGGTGCTCAGTCATTAATTGTATGTGTGTGTTAGTTTCATGTATAAAGCGAATCCATGCTTTACAGTTCATAACTGAAAATCGTGTGTGTGAACTAAAACAACGCCCTGATTTGATGGGATCCTACAGTAGCTTTTTATTATTACCGTAGTTTGTGCAAAAAACAAGCATTTGAAACGTCTCTCTGCAGGGAGCTGGAAGGATGCTGCTGGAAAGTGGCAAACATCCGGGAGAATTGAAAGACGCAATTTGTTCACCCGAGGGGGCAACAATATACGCTCTTCATAATCTTGAGAAAGGTGGTTTCAGAAGTCTTCTTATTGATGCGGTTGAGGCGTCTTGTATACGAACAAGGTAATCCAATGCACTTTCATGTGAAGATTTTTTTGGGAGAAATCGTGCAGATTTGTGTAAAGAAACTGTGCTATTGATCATTTGTCAAGGAATGTTTTGCAGAAACATTTTCACAAAAAGAAGCGTATTCGTTTGTGCTTATAAACGTATGCGAGCAGAATTCATCGGAACGGCTAAGACTTAACGCCCAACTTTGTTTTTCTCTCGCTCATTTTTCCCAACATTTCAGTTTTTTTCGATTGAAAACGAATGAAAAATGGTGTATACTGCACCTTTTTTCCCTATTAACACGCATATCTTGCAGGCTCTCCCTCAAAGTATAACTACAGCTGGTGCCTAGATGTCTTTAAAAACTGAAACTGGTGATTACAGCCACAGAACAACCGCCCTCCCTACTCCTCACTTCGCTTAGATATGTTTTTGTATTTCCTTACATTATTACCAGAATGCGTAACTAGAAATGTTGCACGCCGCTGTTCAGTTTAAGCGCAAACCCGATGCTGCGAGCAAGTGAAAGAAACAGGTGTGAAACATCAAACCAGAAAATATGAAAGAGCACTTGGTGTGAAACATCAAACCAGAAAATAGGAAAAAGAGCACTTTCGACAGACTCGACTACGATATCCAGCTGTTGTTGTGAACTATAAAGTACATAGTGGAAACGATGAAAACGCAAATACTGTAGTTGAAACGCCAAGAACATGACGCTTTCACACTTGCTGCTGGTCTCCCTCACGTTCGCTTTTTGATGTGAAGATCAAAGTCGTCGTTGATATGGCTGGTCAAGTCGTCATTTAAATCTTTATACATTGAGATTGAAATCGCCTCCCATCATTTCTCAATAGATTCAAAGATAAATAGCTGTGCAAAACAAAATGTGGCGTGGATTGTTAGGTCGTTTTTTGTTATTTTCTATTACTACTTGGGTTGAATTGAGGCTTTTCCTACTCTCTATCAAATAACGCAGGACAGAGTGATCTTTAGAAATTAAGCAACGTAGCTCCAGGTTGTGATTTCCAATATGCTCTCCTGCTGTGAAAAACGCCAATGCGAGCCCAACTTTCGACAGCTTGCACAACTAACTTCATCGCGGCGAAACCTTCAGAATTTAGGGTGCTTGCTGCTTCTCGCCAGGAATCTTTGAAAGAGTTATATTAAGAACATGCGACAAAAAGAAGTAAATTTAAAGAATAAATTTTAACAGCGGTAAATTTGCCAAGCAGCGAAAAGCAAAGGATCATTTTGGTGCAAAAAAATTACGCTTCAGAAAAACCTCAGGTTTTTTTTATTCAAAACATAAATTGTCGCTGTTTTTGTAGAACGCTTCCACAAATGACTGGTATGGCGTATTTTCAAAGTTTTGCACTCTTGTGATGAGCCAGTCCATTTTATGTAGCCGTGTTCAAAAGCATGCTGGATTGAAGCACTTAACGTCAATTTTTTAAATGTTTCACCTGTTTGCATTCCTGTGTGTCCCGAATTTTTTCTGATTTCACCAGAGTAATGTTTAGATATAATCGTGAAAAAAATAGAGCATTCACGGCGGTCTTCCTATCCTTTTTTGTAGCTCCAACTTTCCTGTTAACTTTTGCCTTTGAATAGTTCGCGATATAAATAACGAAGCACGAATCTACAAACATGCAAGCATATCTGCACGATTTTGGGTGGTTTTGTCAATTAAGTGCTCCCCTTACTAGTTTCTGGTTACGGGCCTGCGTGTTAGATGGTATTTCCTTGAACATTGCTGGATACAGCATAGGTTGGAGTGGCAATTCTCAATGCTCTGTGTTGATTCAGTGGAAAACACACATACCTTTCTATACTGCCCAAGCAACGATGACGACACTTCCTGCGGAAGCAGGTACCGTATGGGCACCTGTATTGCGCGTATTACATGTGTCGCTTGGAAACAAGGTGGCACGTGATCCAAGATAACGGACGATTTTCAGACAGGATGGCTATGATAGTGCGGTAGAATTACAAATTTATTTTTGATATGAGATCAACTAAACATAGCCATGAATATTCCTTCGAATAGTTCCGTCTGCCAGGAGAATGTCTGCCTTAACGACTGTAGATTCGTTTATTTTTTCTGCCGTCTTCTCATGTCAAACTTTCCGCTCTGAGCAATTTATGGTGGACTGTGTAGAACAGATGTGAAAGTGATAGTAATTAATATCCTTGCTTGCTGGTTGGCACCGTCAACAGTAATGGAGTCTCAAGACTTGGTCTCGGTCTCGAGACCCATTTTTGGGAGTCTCGGTCTCGAAGGCTACAGGTCTCGAGACTTCGTATATTGCAGAAAATGGTTTAGTAAAACCTTTATAATTCAACGATTTTTTGTTTGTTGTATTTGCAGGTAAGAAACAACCAAAACAGGTCGAAAAAATTCCAGAAATTTGAAAAAAAATCAACTTAGAAGTGATGACGACATTTTTAAAACAATTTGGACAATATGCACAAATTTTGAAGGCTCGAGTCTCGGTCTCGAATGTCAAGTCTGAGTCTGGGAATTTTTGATGAAGTCTCGGTCTCTAAGTTTCAACCAGGTCTCGGTCTCAAAGGTTACGGTCTCGACTACATCACTGACCGTCAATGCAAGGAACATTTTTGAAACAAACCAATTCATTTATCCTGATGTTTTGCATTTTGTTTGTTACATTTTGGAGCGATCTTGCGGAAAAATTTGATTCAGTATTTATTTTTTGTTGGTTATGATACGATGATGATCAAGGCTTTACGCGTTTTCGCGATTTTGGTGCAATTAAGCAAACGTGGTGAGAATTGGTGAGACGAGGTGCAACTTGTGTTGCGTTGGCAAAATATTTCCGAACGAAAATAATATTCCCACTAAAGTTACGTTAACAAAGTTATTGTGGGGAAAGTCATCCACGGTACACAAATTGCACCGCAAAAGATGCTCTCTTGCTTAATATTCTGCTAAGAGTTGGGAAGTGACTAAATTATGAGTAAAATTTGTTTCTATTAAAAAAATGATTTTCTTCATAATTGAATAAAAGTGGTTCGTTACTCATATTTTCCTTTGTAAAAAATATTTCATTTGGTTGTTATTTTGGTTCAGAGTTATTCTTTAGTAAGAGATCTGATGTATGATGCGAAATTGACAGGTCGACGGTTGTTATCGAGTCGAACGTACCAAACGTCGCCATCGTTTGAGCTTCTTTTTATTGGCTTCCAGACAAATTCACTATTTCTGGTAAAGCGCAAATCACCGCAACAGAACTGATACTCAGTTTAATTTTTAAGCTTTTTCGCCTTTTCGTCCCGCAATTCTTAACTGTGCTCATGATTTTTGCAAACTAAGCACTGTGAGTCGGTGACACAAAATGGAAATGAAATTACGCACAAGCAAACTCTTTCTCAACAACGTTATCTTTGTTTTTTTCTCGATTTGCTTTTATTGATTAACATATTGGTAAATGTTTACTTCTCTAGGGTCACTTTGACTTAAAAAGTTCTACTTTTACATCTTTGCTTGTATAGAGGCTTAGTTCGGTTCGGGTAGTTTTGTTATAAGTTGCTTTGAATTCTGCCTCGTAGGTGTAAGTTTTCCGTCAGATACTTTCCCTGCAAGTTGTGTGGGCAGCATGGATTGACATTCGAGTTGTACAATTTTGGTTAAAACCGTCAACGCTTTCAGATTTCTTAATTAAAACTTGGTGAATCACGAAAAATTTTTGCCTCGCTGTATAGTACATCTTGATAAACATGTGAGGTTTCAAAATTTAGATTTTTCCGCTTATTCAAAGTGTTTAGGCTTTGCTATGACAAATTAATTTTCTGATTTAACTTAGAAGTCAAGCTTGTTCTTGCTTATAAATGTTCTTCATTGATTCGTTTTTCAGGGAGTTGCAGTTGCAAGGATCAGAAGAAACCACAGATGAAGAAGCGATAAAAAAGAGCATCCGGGAAGGTTTGCATTTGCGCGAACTTCTTGCATCGAATGGGATTCTGAAAAAAGAATAGAGGACGCTCTTATGACGAGTTCGGTCTGAATTGAAACTTCCCCTGTGGCCTGAAGTTATGAAATGTGTTGTTGCTGTTATGGGAACTAGCCGTATGGTGACGAGGTGCTGTCATTTGGAACAAGGAGTCGCAAAACTGTTACAAATTATGCTGCTTATCTGGGAACGCCCTTTCACTCTCGTTACAACAGCCTTCCTGGGCTGCACACCATGTTTGCACTTCGTTGCTGCGAGTGCATTATTAGGCGCTCAGCACCCTCTTTTTGGTAGAATTTGATTGCGCCGATGTCTTCAAAAACAGAGCAACTCGGTGGAGAGCAAATGCTCAACACTATTTGATAGACAAGTTTCCATCCATGCATTCAGCCCTGTGCTGTAACTTCAACCATTGTTGTTACACGAAGCATGTGTTTTCCTTGAAACGAAAGTAATCTAATGTGCGTGAAAGTTTGTAGGAATACACAACTTCTTTTCATGTGACCACACAATCAGTCTATATTTTGCACTTGTTTCATTGTTAGATGCCAACGCATTGCGGGAGTGCCACGTTCAGGTGCGTCATTGTTTTCGCTACGTAATGGGTTGACGCCACCAACAACACGAAGAACTCCACAGCACGGCAAAACCAGGGAGTCTTATACCACATCGTCAGATTTTTTGATTGATGAATTTGTACTATTAAAAGGTATAAGTTTGCTGTAAGCTTTTGAGGAATCAGCCGAATAGGCTCTGCTTTCATCTGTTTGCGATGATTCAAACAAGTAACTAGTTTCCACACAGGAAGAGTTTAAATCATTCAACAAATTTGTAATAGGAAACCGATTTCACCTAACACTACCCATCCTCAATGATACAATCTTATTGTTGAGCCGGTAAAATAAGTTAGGTTTTTGTTTTGTGAAGCTTTTTTTCACTTTTCACAATGATTCTATGGTGATCATGTTTTCTTACTTGCATTTCTACTCAGTAGCGGCTGCACAAAAGGTTACTGTGTCGTGCTATTCCATTTGTCTCGGTTAAAAACCGTCAAGGCTGAGATATTTACTGAAAATGTCTGCTTTTTCAAGACTATCCACTTTTCACTACACTATTCGTTGTTCACCTACTTGCTCCAAACCCTCATGCTTGTGATTCCAACTCAGCGTGCTTAATCACTGGACACAAAACACCGTGTTGTGTGTGCGCGAACATCGCGACGTGCGAAGTCAGGCGAAAAGGTGCTGCAACAACGTTTTCTTTGAATATTGCTATTTCTGTCGTGCGCCTGTTCTGGTTGGCTGTTGCTGCGTGCTCGCGAGGTTAAATCTAAATGACCCCATGACGATGACCTGACCAGGCTATTTCGATTCCGTGCAAACTGCGGAATGCCGCATCAAGGATGAGTCCTGAATGTGTTCTCAATGGATTTGGACCAGCAATGCCCTTACCATTTGTAGCAACGTGAAAACGATGGCGGTTATGTGTTTCCTAAATGTTTTTACACGCTTTGTTATTTGTGCGGTTTTGTTGTCTGGTGCAAAACTTCTTTCGTGTTTGATAACTTCATTAGTCCATGTGTTGCAATCAAGTTATTTGACTCACACTTCAATTGCAATGTTGTGCCAATAAAATCGTGACCAGCATTTGTTTAACGCGTTAATTATTTCGGAGCAATAGTATGTTGCGGTTGCTGAAAGAAATTGTACCCTGGTAAAATCTTTTCGTTACCTATCTTTGGAGGTTCTGCGGCCTACTGCAAAAGAATTGTTTGCGATTTCGGAACATCAAGCAGTGCAAATTAACTATTTGCGTAAAACATCCAGGAATTAGTGAACAGTCAGCACAGACTGCCTTTGTTAAAAGGCACAGGCACGTTATGTTTTGACAACCTTCTTGGTACCTACGTTGCACTACCAATACAATATTGTGCATTTTCAGACAATATGTAGTAGCTACTGATAGATTGATGTCGTTTAGGTATTTGCACCTTTAATCCTTTTTTTGATGCATAACGCATTTTTGATGAGCAAAGGCCAAAGGTACGACTTCACAGCCACTCTGCCTCCCACCAATATCCACTAATACTTGAAATTGTGTTTGGCACCGACTTTACTTTGCTGGTTGATATCTGCATGGATTTAGTTGCCTTTTGAATAGACTCAAGTGGCTCACTAAACTTCTCACACCCGCATTTCCTCTGGAGAGGGTCGCTGAGCAGGCCCTAAACACGTGGGGCAGTTCACCCCCAAATGGTGGTGCCCAGAACATTATTTATTATATTTGTTAACTATATAATAAAAACAAATCTTTCCCCTAACAATGTTTTTTGATCTCCAAACCTTAAAATCTGGCAACGGGGCTGTCGCGGAGGCAGCAGTACTTGGAAGTCTTGAAAGACTCACGGTCTTCAGCAACCTCTGATAGTTTTGCTGGCTCCATACCAAGATGGGATCAAGCCAGGTCCGATGGTTTCTGGTCGACCTCCGGGCCGTAGCCAGCAGGACTTGTCTCGCCGATCTTTTCTGGATCGTTCTGGTCACGTGGCCAAACCATCATAGCTGAGATCTCTCGTCGATGGAGAAGTGGCTCGACATTACAAGCTTCACCAATGTCACATCTCCGCACTTTGTCGAGAAGTGATGCGTGAGGTAAAACAAAATCTCAGGCGCTTGTGCGTGAGACCGCACTCTTTCAGTCAGTACCTAAGATCGTGACCATTGGTGAGGATCGGGCACTCGTGAATACTATCCAAAGGTGCATGGACTCACTTGGCCAGCTCTCAAATTTGAAATGTTTTGCCTTTTATTAGAACGATTAAGTATAATAACGTGGTTTATTTTTGAATTCATGATAGGGTCATAGGCCTACCTGGTCATTGCCCAGCAAAAAACATTGAAGAACAAACATGACGATCAGGGGTGAAGAATTCGCACAAAAATTGTAACATTTTCACAGAAGTCAGCGGAGGAAGTTTCATTCCAAGGCTTTTATTGCGAAGGAACGCACCACCACCTTGTGTCTATGCATTGAAAACAGATCACATGACTATCAGCTAGAAAACAAATGTCAAACTGTCAATAACTTGAACGGACTCGCAATATTGCATCGTGTTTATTCCACCCACTATTAAAACGCGTTTTCTTCCGTTCAATTTAGCTTCTGTGCATACTTTGACCTTTGCTTTTGATTTGTGAGTTACATGGCAGCAACGGCAACTCACTTTCGTAACGCTGTGTTGAAGCAATAATATCGTAGCACCGAGGCTGTTAATCGCTGTTTCGCGAGAACTTTTCTGTATACGTGCCGCAACGCGATATTCGAAACTGAATTTGATAGCTTGTATGTGACGTGCGAAACGCATTGTCCAAAGTGGCAGTTGTCCTGGATGGCAACCTTCATAACGGATCTGTTATGAACTGGTCTGTAATGAGCGCAGGCCCGTAGCCAGGTTTTCATTTTTTTTTGGGGGGGAGGGGGCAAAATACATTTTTAGGGGGGAAAATTTTTGTTTTTATTATACTGTATGCTTAAAACAATTTTTTTCTGGGCACAAAATTTGGGGGCAATGCCCCCCGGTAGCTACGGGCCTGGGTCGCTGTACAAAAAAGGTTGAAAACCACTTGTCTGTAGGACTAATTTCCAGAGTTCGCACGACTAAAGCAACGTCAGAGCAAAAAGGAGCGCGAGCGAGAGTAAGAATGAATTGAAACAAATTTATCTACGACAGTACAACGTTGCATTGTCACTGACTGCAGCTATAGTGTGTTGAAAACATGCCGAACAGGACCGGGCTGCACAATGGACGGAAATCACTGCAGGGTCTTTTCAGCGAGAAAATATCTTTAAATATTTCAAGCTCTTTATAATGCGTCGATTTGCTGCTAGAGCATGATCCACATTTTCCTAATCCTGGATTTGAAGTCATATGATCAGAATGTTGTCGTTATAAACTGCAGGTGGAGTCCGCTGATACATGCTGCATAATCAAAACTAGTAAGCAATAAAATAGTTTTTCAGAGCCGGCGATAACTCAGTTTTAGTGGTATGGCCAAGATCAGTAGAAATCGCGCGTCAACGGAACTGTTGCTCCCATAGCAAACGGATCTTTTGCAACTCTGCTCTCCCTAAAAAAGATAACTTCTTTCAGCCATTCATAGCAAGCGATGCCCGTAAGCAGTTTCTGCCACAGCGCAGTTGCGCAACAAAGTCCAACCGTAAACCAGGGGGGGGGGCGATTGGGCGGTCGCCCCCCTAAAACCTACGAAAGTAACTTTTTTCACCATGATTTTTTACAATTCGGAAAGACGCTTGACTGCCAACTGAGACTTTACTGCCAAATATTACTGAAATCGCCCCCTAAACTTACGGACTGGATCCGCCCCTGCCGCAAACTAAACATTTACTGCTTAAAGGCTATCAAATAACCTGAAGTTTCAAAAAAATTCGAGGAGACATTGCTCTCCACAATTCTACATCTCGAATTCTGCAAACCATTGCCTGCAATGCACACTATACAGTTGGTATTCTAACGCTTCGCCATTGCGTCAAAAGACAATTATATAAACGTGCCTATCAGTAAGGTTCAGCAATGTTACGAACCAACAAAATTCTCAACCCGTTCCAAAAATCAACCCAACTGTCTCAGTGTGTCCTTTCTACCAGAAATGCGTGTACTGCTATGTCGAAAATTCTGTGCTAACCATGCAACTTCCACAGCACTGCATATGTAAATCGAAATACCGTTTTCCGTACACAATTGTGCCAGCCTCACATGAGCGAAAGCAGCTTTAGAAAGTAAATACAATTCACATGAAAGCGAAATGGTTCCAACCACGAATTCTATCATGACACAGAGACAAGTAGGCTGTTGATAGCCAACTAGTTTCATCAAAATATTCTTACTACAAAGCACATAAAAATAAATCATCTTCCAACGGTTTGGTGACTACTGACTAATCCGTTTTTGTGGTAGCTTATGCACATTTTGTGATTGTGGTGTAACAATAACAATGTTATGCAACTACTATTACGAGTGTGAAGCGTGGATAGGGTGAGGACTATTCAATGCAGTATGCCATGGGTGGGCAAATAGCGGCCCGCGGGCCAAATGTGGCCCGACACAGCGTTTTCAGTGGCCCGCAGAAGCATTCAGGAAAATCTTCAAATTTGAAAGTTCCTCCAACTTCTTATAGTCGTAGTAAATATTAGTACTGAGGCTATATACCGAGACTGCTTCTACTCTCATAAGAAAGCACGGCCCTCCGCTAAATGCGGCCTTCTGAAAGTGGCCCTTGAGCAGCAAAAATAATTGCCCACCCCACCAGTTGCATCTAAGTAGCATACCAGCGCCGCAGATAAGTGTGCATCGGCGTGTACGTGACAGCAAGATGTAACCGTAGGCGTAAAACTTATTTTGCAGAGTATTCCCAACAAAGTCGTTCATTTTACTCTTCACGCTGAATTTTCCTCTGACTGATCCTCAAAATCTGACTTTTCAACCCTGCGTTGATTTATGACTGTCCTGTCATACGCGAAACACGCACTAGCTCTAAACCAAAAAAGATTCAGACAAGTAGACAATGAGCATAATTCTCACACAAATCTCTGCACAGGCTGCGTTAGAATTTTATAGCATTATCAACTCAGTGTAACTTAGTCCTTCGATTGTCATGTCGACTGTCAAATTCATCAACGAAATCATCTAAACCTAGTTTTTCAGTTCGTACCATTTCAACTGAAAGTAGATCAACCAGTGGCGTATCTATGCAATCTGGCGCCCATGGCAAAATTTAAATGTGCGCCCTTTCTAATTATTTAAATATTAGATGTAGGCACAGTTTTTACGAAAGATAAACCATGATGAAAACAAATTTTTTAAAACAGAAAATATTTGCGTTTATTTTTGCTTTAAATTTTTCAGCAAACAAAATATAAATAATCCATAACGTGTACAACATACTTCTGTTCTATACTCATTCATTCTTGTTATGTTGAATATCAAAACGTATATATCAAAACATTTAAATTATGAATATTAAAACGTATAATATCAAAAGATTTAAATAATAACGTTATCGTAGCTTATAAGTCTGCATAGTGTTGCCTGACAAAATTGTATATCTTACAAAAAAATCAAACAGCATATTTCAATTGCAAACGACAATTTTTTTAAATGGAACACATTTAGTTTGAATTAAAAATAAATTATTTAATGCAAGTCATATATCACTTGTAT
>Ga0210059_1003111_pt1 | contig 26425 bp, 15 predicted proteins | sample Ectturendosymbi2_FD_188042 | JGI IMG/M metagenome (GOLD analysis project Ga0210059, IMG submission 188042) | Ecteinascidia turbinata endosymbiont from Florida, USA - Sample 2 (SPAdes) (version 2) | ecosystem: Host-associated > Tunicates > Ascidians > Unclassified | place: Key West, Florida... | reverse complement strand
TGATTGATTAGTCTACGTCTCCTTTGTGAAGACTAGTTACTTCAAAGCGACAAGCTTGCGATTTGCACACTTACTTCTCATCGCTTTAAAACTGGTTATCAAAGCTCGGCTCGCGAAACGCTGTTTAACGAACAAGTGAAGGTAAGTTTGTTCTTACAATAGAAGGAATCCGGTTTTCTGTTTTAAGAGTGAAGCAATTCATCACATTGTTTATAAAAAGTAGTTTCTCGAAATGCAATCAAAGCGGTGCAGCGAGAAAAATGCGCTTATCCTCAACAAGAGAAAAAAGCAAAAAGGAACAATCCGTGTGTTTGGTCACAATGAGCAGTTGAATCCATTGAAAAAATGCGTTTGCCTCGAATTAAGGCTCACGTTAAGGCGTTGATGTGTATTTTCATTTGTACACAATCACATACAGTTGCCTTCACTGGTATTAATACGTTTCAATTATCTTTGGAAACATTAACATTAAAATCACTAAGAAATACCAGTGTTTTAAATAAATTATGCAGCAAGTCAAGCTGTCAAAGAACAAAATAGGTCGGCGAGTTGGGGTGAGTTAGGCGATATCTTGTTTGAGTGATGTTTGCAGATTTCCTTAGCAGTATGCAGTACCTTCGAGCAGAGAAAGAACCAAGAAGTTTTCCTTCTAAACATTGTTATTCGCACTGGTAAAAGTAAAAAATAATTAATGAATCAGTCTAAGGAGATATACTAATCGCGTTTGACATCAGAAAGCGAGGTACTGTTAGCGGGAGGTATCGAGCATGTTTTGCTTCAGACAATACTTTCTAGCCTTGCACTACTCCCAATATTTTTCTGTGACTGGTGCACTCACCAAAGTCGCAGTGCTTCCCAACAAAGTTTCTCTCACACATGCATTTGTAGCTCCTGGCCATTTGGGCGTTCGGAATGCAAGTGCCGCCATTGTGACATGGATTGATTTCACAAGGACAAGGACCAACACTGCAGCTCTGAAAAAAACGGAGAAAGCAATATCATTTCGTACGATTCTCGTAACACTAATTTCGGAGGTTTCGCGGTAACACTGCCGCGTTCATTCAGCTTCTGCAAAGTAGCATAATATTACAAACTGTGAAACTTTGCTTCAACTGGGCTTAATTGTGTGGTGATCGTTTGGTAGCGTTCACATTTTCTTTATGTTTTCTTCTTCAGCTGCCTCAACCAAATATTTCTGCCATCGCTACAACATCGATTTACTTACAACTTTGTCGAAAGCCTGAGTTGCAAGTGTTCGTTAATTTAAATGAATAGCTGAGTGAAATCTTTATTTGTGCTTCTTTTTTCGTTATTTGTGAGTGCTCACACTTCTTCGTAGGCATTCTGCTTGCGCAGGTGCTCAGTTTCGACAAACATTATCTCACCTCAACCTCACTGTCCGTTCCGGAGCAAATGAAAGAGCCAGCTGCTCCTCCTGTACAGATCCTAGTTCGGTAGCGAGTACCGTTGGAGCAGGATTTTGTGCATAATGTCCACGGACTCCAACGTGTCCATCCCAGCATACCTAAGCAACACAGTAACGGAGTTAGGCATCGTAGCATGTCAGCTGCGAACAATATGTATAGAGTAAGTTGGCCGGGTTCGATTTTACGACTAAATGCCATTTGTTAGCATTATTATATAATAAGGAAAGTTGGTAGGGGTGGTAGGCCTTTCTGTGACTACTCTGTAGAACTCGTGGTGAAGATAACGATTTTTCTTTGATTGTAGGTTGTGTTGTGGAGGGAGAGTGCCCAGAAATGGGGTGGCAGTGCTGAAAAGGAACCCATTGCTACCCTTACACTTATCCATGGTATCTCTGCAATTCTCTCTTTCCCAGTAAAATGAGTCTTAGAACTCGGACATGGTCGCATTTGAAATAATGCACAAATCAAAAGCTACACCCAAGGGAGTTGGGTGGATTTTTTCTAGGGATGGCAACGGCGGATTTTTTCAAGAAGCCAAAGTTTTTTTTTCAGAGGGGGCTAGCAGTGGTGAAATTTCATTTTGCTATCTCGAAACCAAGAGAAAAACTTTTTCCACTGAAAACTTTATAGGAAATATGAAATTTTAAAATACCGAGGAGGCCTTGGCTCCCTGCCATCCTCTCCGACGCCCATGGCTACACCCACAATCATAAAACAACTCCCTGCTACTCTGGTGATAAAAATGTCCAGAACTGTTTCTGCATTCTATTTGAATAAGAGCTGATGATGCCTACTTCGTAGGCGAAATATATACTCTGTAAGATCTCAGTGTCTGAGTCTGTGCTGCGAAAGGATTTCTTTCCGTCGACACTGTTTCTCTCTGCGTCTTTCCATAATGGTCTTCTACGTCCGTCAGACAAAGTACAACTTAGCAAAAGGTACGTAAATGGAGATTTTATTAACTTGAATTTTAGAAACCTGCAGTTCCAAAGACTTTTTGAGGTCGAAAACACTTTGGATCTTCGGTTGCGATTGAGGTGTTCTTGTGAGGCATCCATTGCTTGTTGAAGCAGCAGTTGAATCGTTTGCATAAATCTCTGAAAGCAAAGCAAATGGAAAAGGTGACTTATGTAAATGTGAAACCGCAGGCAGACATATTTTTCCGAATGTCGTCATGTACCTCCTGCCCCCAAATGCAATGTCACTCCAGCATGACGCGTCTTCTAAAAAAATCAGTAAGAAGGCTCTCATGTTTCGATTAATGCACAAAGACTAAAATTCTATGATTTTTAAATTTCTAGAAAAAACAAAAAATTCAAGATTATTTTTTTCAAAATGAACTGCTGAAGACACCTTCGCAGCAGACGATATATCCAGGCTACTCTGCTATACAACGAGACCGATTCTTTTCAAGAAAGACCTTTCAACAGACGCTTTATTTTTTATATTGCACTTTAGGCGCATAGAGTACTTTTTGTGTGACAAGCGGCCCATTATGCGATGCCAATCGGGGAATTCGAATAGCGGTTTGGAAGGCGCTGATTAGAAATCAAGTTTTTATGAAGTTTCAAACATTTGCTGCGCAGGTAACTGTGGTCAGAAACCAGTCGTGGTCCGGTACACAAAACACGAGGGTGTCAACATTAAATGTAACATTATAAACGGGCCTGTGACAACCAGTTTCTTTGCTAAAAGTCTACGATTTTCTAGAAAATATATTGTTTCACACTACATGATCAGCCAGGAAATACGACGGATTACAGTCTCAAACACTTCACAGCTTTCATAAAACTCCATCACATCCACACATTCACTGGCAGGGCCGCAACCAGCTGATGTGCTCTACTTGGGGGAAAATGATTGCAACTTGTATTATGTTTGGGGGGAAGAAATGACTGTAACGTGTTATTGTAACTAGCAACTAAATATGTTTTTCAAAATTTGGGGCAGTAATTGCCCGGTTGTCCCCCTCCCTGGTTGCGCACTTGTTTATTGGCGATTTCTAAATTTTACAAACATATTTTCCACATGTCACTCACAAAATGAGCGTATGTAAAAATGTTCGTTGCACTGTTGACATAACTGTTTTCGTTAAACACATCAAAGAAACAACAATATTTCAAACGAAAAATACAGAGGAAGTGAACAAGAAAAACATGTTGAATTTACAGATGGAATAATTAAAACTCTATGTATTTAACCCTTGCACGGTTTGAAGCGAACAATCGCAAAAATTTTCTTCTTATTTCCAGTACCTTGGGTTTCCCCCGGAAACGGTTTGGATACCGGACACTTTTGGAGAATTTACCATATTTATGCCAGTTTCATGAAACAATTTGCAATAATTGAAATCCAAAAAGGTGTTTCATTGTTAGATCCGTTATTTCTTTCCGTAGTTTTCGTCCGTAAATGTGTGAACGTCCAAGAGAAAAGGGTTACAGTCGGTGTCCAATAAAAACCAGATCCGTATTTGGACATAGCCCCGCATCTGTTCCATAAAAACCAGTTCGTAGAAGTATGGATGCCGGTATACCGATAGTAATGTGACGCGAATGAGCGAATTTTCCCTGATTGCACTAAACTAATCGCAATTGCTTGTGATCAACAACCAATCCAAACTATTTTGATAGGCTTATCAAACATTTTGATTCACGCTGTCGACAGTGAACGTTTTTTTTTTTGACAAGAACCAAAAACAACACAAATATAAAAGCAAGGTAAAAGTACATTTAAAAAGAAAATGAAAAGCGGTTAGTTGACATTTCTGCAGGAAACATACTCAGATATTGTGTCTTGATTGCCGCATGGTTTTCGCTTCCCTTCGCGAATGCATGAGGTGTGCAAAATTGTGCTGCCTGATATTTGGAAACCTTCATTTCCAGATACTCCTGCGCGGAATTGCAAACTATTTTTGTGACGTACTATTCAATGTATCGAATTTTTGCCAAAAGCAAACACAGAGCCAACATACACAAATAACGCCACCATAAGTTGTACATTTTTAAATTTGGGTGAAGTAGCCTTTAAAACCTCAAAGAAATAGGAAGATTGCAAGCTGCAAGTTTTCAGCAGCTGTAGTCAACCAATTATAGTAGACTTGCCGTAGAAGGTAGTGGCAATTAAAGGTAGCTGTTCGATGAAAAATATACCATAAGCAAGATAAAACAGAATTAAATAAAATAATATGCAGCAAAGTTTCGCTTACAATAGGATTGCAACGTTTTAATGAAAATAATCAGAAAAGATGATGTGTAACCTTTTCACAATGCAGTCTATTAATTTTATGAAAAACATCATCTCCATTCATAATGTTTTCAATTCTGTAGCTGTTGTTTAGAAATTAATCTGGGCTAAGCTGCAGGCAAGATCTGGTCAGTCACTTTAGGCTGTGTTGCTATATTTTATGACAATTCGATACACGCATATAACTCGTATGGTAAAACATTGGCATGTCTTGCTCAAAACGCGGTTTCTTTCACATTTCTACTGGAGATACCAAAATATCGACAGAAGCAAACTTCGATACTTATCAAGTCTCCCACTCTTACCAAAGACATCAGACAAGGAGGAGGTACATTTGTTTCCGTAGCTGCAGAAACGCCTTTGGTATGTCGTTCCTGCACAGCCTTGTCTAGATCGAGTTATACTGCATTGTCGATACCGTATTTGAACTCCTGATTTCCCGCACGATTCTGAACACCTGCTCCAAGGTCCCCAAGTCAACCAGTAATCGACCCTGCCCCTTACTGCAAAGTTCGTAATATAAAAAAACAAGCGATGCACCTGCCGGCTCGATTCAAATGACATACCCTATAGTTTATTTTCAAGATAACGTAATAAAAATTCCAGTTTATTCTGAAATAAACTCGATTGTTGCCCGAAAACATGCACAATTCTGAAATTGCCACAAACCAACTTTACTCAAATGCATATTCTTTCTGTTGCATTTGCGACAAACTTACGTTTCTTTTCTAAGTTTCATTTTATATTCACAGAATGCACCTAATGATTCTAAACCAGCGAACAAAGTTTGGTAAATTAGCAAGTACCTTTGAGATTGTGATATAAATGTGATGACGTAGATGTGATGAAAAGCAGTGGCTCTGCCTTAGTCGCAGTTTCCGATGAGGTAAAACAAGAGGAACATTTTCTTTTGTCAAGAAATTGAACTGAAATCTACTCACAAACGCCTTGCAATGACTCAATTAGTTGACTCGAGTCACCGTAATAAATCAGTCTATCCAGACAGGTACTGCTTTGAGCACAGAAAAGAATTCCGCTTTTTAATATCTCACTCTTCTGCTTAAATATTGAGTGGTTATTAATTCCCCAACACGATAAACGGCCTGTGGACACTACTGACTCAACTCGTTTCGGCCAAAACGTTTAATGGTTTTCAGGACTATTTTAAGGACATTGATTGAAATAATTATGGATAACCAATCAACTTGCTAACTCATGTTTGATGCCCGTAGCTTGAGTAATCGACATAGAAAATCCTGGCCAAGAAAACTCGACTAAGGCAAAAACATGGAGTCAATGTTTAGTACTGAGAAGTGTTACAAAACAACGATGTTAACATATCATTGACAGTACATGATTATTTAGGACAAGAAACCTGTTTTCAAGGACAACAAACATTAGAGCAAATTTCGAAACAAATGATGAGGCACAGACGTATTCAGCAATAATTCACCTCGGCAAAAATGGACGATCATTTCTTTGCTATTGACTTTGGCTTTTTGAAAAGCCAAAAGGAAATTTTTGAAGATTTACATAAACTCTAAATATGGAAAATGGATTTAGCAAGAAAAAAGCCAGCGACGGAAATCGGGACAACGAGAAAATTTTCAGGACAGATGTCTCACGTCCCTATCCCCTGACACACCCCTCAGGTACTGTAGTATGCTTTTGTACAATGGTGACTGACTTTGTATGTTAAATTTGTGTTTGCACAAGCTATAGTTAGAGTGGATAGATTCAAAGGTTGATTGTTTTCTTTTTTTCGGGAAAAAATATCATCATGAGGCGAAGCAAAGCAACGAAGACGCGGCTCACATTTAGGACAAAATCTTGCGTAGTGGTAATTCTGCCATCCAGGTCTAATTTCGAGCCTGTATTTGCAGTCTTCTGGACATTCTCTGCGCCATGATGAAGCTTTTTTGGTGTAGATGAGGTCGTCACTCGAAGCTAGAACGTACAGTCTCGCGTTTGAATTGAGTTGTTGATGCGAAACTAAAACAACTGCCTGAAAAAGATGGCATTGTGGAAAATTGCTCGTTTTGTTGGAAAGACACAAAGCAATGGTTGGTAAAAAATGAAGCCTGACGTTTTCTTATACGAATACAACTTGCAATAGTCTGTTTCCAGTTTATTCAAGAAAAAACAAGATCGCATTGTTGTTTCTCAGAAAAAGAAAACATGCCGTTCCTATAATAATCTTATTTATTTTTTACAGCAAATCTATGTAGTTTGGATTAGGCCCACAAAAACAGAAAGAACAACATTGAAAGCGCTGAAAGTCAAATGCAGCGATTAAACATACAACGGCAAATTATGCGTGGAGAAATAATGTCGCTAAAGTACCCAGCATTCCAGGAGCAGAGAAAACGGTAGGGGAAGGTGGGGCACAGTAAGACTAGGGGCACAGTCGTCTTTTTTGATTTATTCAAAAAGTTGAAAACGTTGAACTTTAAAGTTTCCATGGTGATTTAGTCTCATACCAGCCGTAGTACTAAAGTGCATTTTTCCATGATAGGCACCCGTTGTTACGAGTTACAGAGCAAATTGTGTTTTTGCTACCCAAAAGTAATTTATAAAATCGCATTTAGATTTGGGTTTTGCCCACGTTAACCAACATCTTCTGTTTTGAGTTTTTGTGACGTTGTAGTCAGGGCCGCGCAACATTATTTGATATTGCCAGAGTTTAAATTATTTTTAAGTTGATCTGGTACTTCTTCATTTCATTTTTTAGATATGCATGGGGCACATCTGACAAAAAAATGAAGCGCACTCGACACATTGCCTCTAGGTCAGTCCAGACAAGGTGAAGCTTGAGGGGTTATATTGGAATGCAGTACAGAATAATTCTAATATATGAGCATTTTAAAGTTTATTATGTGCTTAGAGGCACATCATATTTGTATGGTAAAGCATGAATTTCAGCATACTGCACTGGTTTCATTTAATGTTTGGTAATCATACAAATTTGTTTTGCGATGCTGTGATAGTGGGTAATTAGAATGTGAAAAAAGTGGAGAGGCAGTGTTCCCCATGCTCATGTCGAGTGTGCCCCATGCCTGGGGCACACTTGACAGAAAAAGTACCCTTTTTAATGATTGCAAAATTTTTTCTGAAAGGCGTTGTTTTCATGTTTTGGCGTGGTATTGTGTATATAGAGTTGTTTTATTGTGTGACAAATTTTGAGCTTGTTTGGACATGAAATAAAGTAGCAGTGGCTGAAAATGCAAAAAATGTCGACTGTACCCCACCTTCCCCTATTATCTGTTAAGGACAAACACACGTACTACGAGACACGAGATAATGCACAAGGAACCGACGAGCAACGAAGGGACCGCAGTCTCAAACCTATTCAAGTCTTGTGTAGAGTAAATATAACCAGCATCTGAGCTGGTATGTAGTACCTACATGAAACAGCACAAGCGCCGCGCCGTTAAGAGCTTTACCTAGTATGCCAACTTTGAAACGACTAGTTTTTTCACTCACCCGGCATTGCTCCCTCACAGAGTCGCATGAACCCTTGGCTGCGGCGAGCCCCTTCACTAACCAAGTTTTGTTTTCTTTTTTCATGAATTTAGGAACTGCTGAAGATGGATAGAGTTTGTAACTGCAGGGACCTGCAATGTGCAAGTGCACTGGTGGGCATGAACGAGGAGACAATTTTCATGCAGAAAACAAATCGCCGTAAAGTCTTTTGTTTCTACCAGAACCAGGAATATTTTCGGTTTCGCGCTAATTGCCAGGTTGGCACGAAGAACGAAAATCCGATGTCATAATGCTATAATCAGCACGTGCAGAGTGAATGCGTTTCAAACCTCGTTTCGAAAGCAAAACATTTGCTTTGCAAACGGAATATGCAAACTTTTGGTTGCCATTTAGAGACTGTGTATGAGCACATGCGCAAAAGTACCGGAATGCGTGCTATTTACTTTATTTTATCCTTCGCGATGTCATCAGCAATCATACAGTCAGGGGTGTAGTGAGTTGGAACGCGTGGGAACGGCGTTGCCACACCTTTTTGTACTAGATTACATTAAAACACGGCTGCGACCTCGCAGTTGTACCAGCGACACGCAGATTCGCACTGCTAGTCAAAAGTCTACAGTGAAACAGGATGATCCAATGTGGACATTCTTGTAGGCGAATGCTCACTGTATTTGAACTATTTGGTGCGGTCTGCCTTTTTATTTGGTGCGGGAACGGCGTTCCCACACCTCTTTTTTAGCACTACACCCCTGCATAAAGTAGATAGTGTTGATCAGCAGTAAAGACTATTTAAATTCAATGGCATTTAAAGAGTAAACTCTGCTTCCAATTGTGTTAACATCTGCATGCGTCCGCATTTAGGAGTGGCACTGTTGGTGGTCAACACTCACGAATGCTGGGTCTGACATCTAAACGTCAACTATACAACACGTGAGTAAACTTGAAGCAGCTTCATATTTTTGTGCCCTTCGGCATCCACCACCTTTTGCGACATTCGGAATTGAACAACGTATAAAGATTCCTAATTTTTCTGTACTAAACGTTAGAGTTGCGGCAAAACTTTATTTAACGGATCACGTGGCAGACGAATCGTTCAAATGCTCGGTACACAAAACTTACATAGCAAAAATTATAATATTTTCTGTAATTAACAAGAAAAAACTTCGCAACACTTTTTTTTGGAAAGAATGTGTGAAACCGCAAATATCTAACATATGAACACCAGCAAAGGATCAGCTTTGCTGGCGAAATTCGACCCCAATGATTTTGACCTTAGCTGTTGACCCCGACGACTTTGACCTTTAGATTTTGATCTCGATGATTTAAACTTTAGCTGTAACTTTTTGTCATAGACCGAACTTGCGCTCACGGTGTCTATAGGACGAAGTTTGTAAAGAACAAAGATCGATTTGAGGAAATGCAAAAACGAATGAGTCAGACATAAAAGAGCATACATCAAGCTGCATCGACAAAGTTGCACTGTATTGACTTGTAGAATGACAGTAGGCTTTTTTTGCAACATGCCAACCTAAAGCCAATCCAAAACACTTACCACTAACTGCACAAGCCAGCAAGGCGCAAATGCAAGTGACAAACAAGATGTTGAAAGAGTTTTCCATTTTAAAGCACAAAAAGTAGATACAAGAACCTGTAGTTCATGCTGTAAAAATACCTATTGCAGCTTATCTTTGAGATGGATTAATTTATCAAAACAGCACGGGCGTTCCTTGGCTAAAACGGGTAACAATATTCGCCTGCAAAATAGGAACACATGTAACAATTAATGTATGAACTTCGGAAGGTCAAAACAATAAAAAGAAAAATATGAAGTTTTCAGAAATACTTTGTAATTGGGTATTGTTTGAGACATTCTTTAAGGTTTTACATTGTTGTTTGCTTCTTTTAGCCTCGTAGTCGAAGATAATAATGAAAATAAATCATACACAAATAAACATAAAATGATTTTTTTGTGTAAACCAGACGAGATCTAACATCATTTTTGTATAAACTAGACGAGATCTAACATCAAAACACTAGCATATTGTGTACTTACAAATTCAACACATCATACAGTACATTGCGAAACTTTTGTTAGCATTCTCCGTGATCAGCAATTTCTTTATGTAAAACAACAACCAACGAATAGCTTAAACACTTCCGTGATGGTTCATACAACAACACACCAAATTTTGTGTCTTTTCCTCAAATGACAAACCTTTGTGAGAAATATTGATTCAGTAATCCCACAGTGACAAATGAATTACAAAAATTTTGCATGCTACTAAATCTCAGCAAACGTGTGATGTGCAGATCTGCATCAAATACCGGATGTTTTGGTTGGAATAAAGCGTCACGTCTGCAGCAGTGATTGTATGATTCATGCAAAGAGAGATTTTTTACGTCTGGACCAATGATCAACAACTGCAGGTATAGACTCGATGACTGGCAAGCAGTTGTGCAGTGGAGAAGAACGCTGTTCCTCCAAAAATTATGAGACACGGCGTTGCTTCATGTGGCAGAATCATGTTTTATATTATGTAGGTTTTATGGTTATGTAGCTTTTTGTAGGTATACCTATGGGGCCTTGCCCCCCCGGATTTTGAAATTTTCAGCAAAAAAAGGTTGTTTTCTTAGATTGGAGTGGGAAAAATCAAATTTCACCACTTTTGGCCCCCCCTGGAAAAGTTTAGGAAAAATCCTCTAATGCCCCCACCTGGAAAAAAATCCTTCCGACGTCCATGGATATACCACTGTATGCTGCTTTCATACCGATGGCGTATAGCCTGATTTGGATCTCAGAATTGAGATCAGGGATATCTGAACACCGCTTGGCCAAGATATCCATGATTGAGACACGCACGAAACTTATCAGAACTTCAAACCTTGATGCACGAGGCTAAGAGCAGACTATTTCGCAACTCCACCAAAATGTGAAAAGAGATCTTTGGGCAGCCAGAGATATAAAACATTGTTTGCGTTACAGTATTTATTGTATCGAGAGACACATCGTCACAAATCTGGGTTTGTATTTGGTACGCTAACGGATGTGATTGTTGTCGTTTCCATCATTTAGCCCTCTATAGGGAATTCTATGCAGGCCGCAGATGTATTTGCAGATTTATTTGCAGCAAATAAAAAACAATTGTTTCTTTGTATAAACAGCCATGCTGTCTATATGTTGCATTATCTTAGAGCCAACCGCCTGACTAAGGGTGCTGCCACATCTTTTATCATGACCCACTAATAATGCCCTCTCTCTGAAAAGTTTGCCCATCACTGAAGTAGAATAAATGCGGCAAATTGCCCATACGCCTTATTCCCCACTTAGACTCCAGGGCCCTCCGGCCTTTAGGTCGTATACGGCCTAACTTACTCGTAGTTAGTCACACTTTTACAAGAGTACATACGTCTGGGGGATGCAAATATTTGTAAATTTACCAAATTTAATGGAGCTGTTCTAATTTTCCGAAACCTGAATGAAGTTGTCTTTAACCCAAATTTGAAGGAAGCTGCTCTAATTTGCTCAATTATAGTCGGAAATAGTTGCCGATTAGGGCGCCTATAAAAATAATATGACAGTGAGGATCACAATAGCTTTCCTACAGAAACAGGTTCCAATGTTTGACGTTGTAACATCTCTATTATGTTTGCCTTGCCACAACTAAAAAAACACTGAGAACTGATTCTGCACCAGGTGGACAAAGCTTTGCAAGAGAGAAAAATTATTGAAAATAGCTTGCGAAAAGAAGCAGGGTATGTTTGCAGTAATCTGCATTCTCGATGCTCGTGGCGATGCATTTATCCTATCTTGCTATTAAGATTAAGACGGCTGCCCGAAGGAATAAACTCATAACTTCAACAATATGAACTGCTTACTAAATTTTGAACTTTCTTGAACAGTTGCTAGTTTCAAATAACGTCTCCACCCACCATTACGTGTTAAAACATTATGGTGATAAAACATTGCATACATTCAAGTTCCTTCATGTTAAACATCAAAGCGGTAATGCACACAGCTTGGCAATTGTAACTGGCTGCAAAGAGCGTTTTACGTTCTTTTATTGATTCCCCTTCGCTTTTCATTGTCATAATCTGCCTCGCTACTGCTATCTCTTCCCGTATATGCACTTGTTACATCAAAAAGCGACGCACCCAAACGCAAGAGAAAAGCCAATTGTACATAGTTTAACTACGTGGGAGCTCTCTACTTGTCCCACGTGGTGCCAGCAACTTCTTTCTTGTGAAAGCGTTGTCATTTTGCTATGTTGAGAGAGAACACGTTTTGCTCTCTTTATACGAAATTTCCAAAAACTGTGAAGCAATGAACTACTGGCGTCTGGGGGAAATACATGTACACCACACCCTGCATTACTCGAAAGTCGATCTCATGAGCAAAGGCATTTTGTTTGAAGTGCTAAAAACTCAAGTTGTTTACAAATGTTGCATTTTGATGAGTGTTATCAAAATCTTCCTTCTGTGTACCCTCAAGGTCCGAAGACTTGAGCTTACGACACTCGACTGAACGCTATTAAATTTGCACTACTTTTTCTCAAAGTTCGTTGGTGAATTCCTAGTTTTTTTTACAGTCACTCATTAATATAGACCGAATGGAGTGCCGTACACAAATGACGTAATGCTATTTTCTTGAATTTTTAACCCCTCCTTTTTTTCTCAACATGCCATACTGTAAACTAAAGGATTTCGCCATAATTACAATGTTACAAAATAAGTTAACAAGAATGCTCTGTCTCCCTGCAGGTTTGCTGAATTTAGGTTGTGGAAGTTTTGAATAACTGGTCATAACACTTTAAGTTAGTCTTGCATTAGAAACAAGTGTGTAAATCCTTCGGTTTGTCCAAAATTTGTGTTAAGTGAAGTTCAGAAAAAAAGTCATCAATATTTTTTCAGCTTTTTCACACATTTGTTTTCTTAGGCAAATCTTTCCAGATCTATCATTTTTGCAGCCAATATAGGTTTGAGGGCCAAGCAAGTAACTAACCAGACCGTGACCCCCAAATCCAGAATTTGTTCTAGTTACAGTAAACCGCGATGGAAGACTAGTTTACGCAAAAATATTTTTTGTAGCTGTTGATCTAAATTTCTGTCTCTGAGTTAACTTTATATGCTGTGTACAATTAAGTTAGATGTAAGACTTAGAAATTCAAAAATCTAAAGATCAGCAGTGCAGTCATGCAGATGCATGTGGACTACAGGCAAGTTGCTGTAAATAAATACAATACACAGGATTTCTACTAAGTTGCAGTGAATGCCTTTATTTTGAGAACTGTGGCAACAACTCTGTGGTCCAAAGTGTTTCTGACTTGAGATCTCAGAAGTATTGGCAGTTTAAGACATTTTTATCCTATTTTGTTTAAAAACGTTTGGACAATTTTTTGTTGTCACAATATCTTCAACCCTCTTGCTCTTGTCTCAAAATGTCACAAAAGCTGAAATAACCTCCTTTCTTATTGTTGCGTCATGAATAGAGGACGTCTGAAGTCAACCGCAGGTGTCGTGGCAAAAAGACAGACACAAAAGCTTGCTTAAAAAAACTAAGGGAATGTGGCAAAAAGTATTGTTTCCCAGTTCAATATTTCTAATAAAAATTCATCATAGTATTAGTACTATCCCACAGTGATGTGTCGCTTGCTGGTCACTCAGATTGTTGTTGCCTTTTGATTTCGTTGTTTTTGTAAAATTTTAACCACGTTCTTGTCCGAACAAAGTTTCAGATATACTAAGGTATTGAAAAGCAAACAGGCTTAAAGTTTGCTTTCATTTGAAGTAAAACGTGTCGAACAGGCATCTTGTTCGGTGCGCATAATCGCTCGGTATAAGAGTTAATTGTGTGACGGTAAAACATCAACACCGTGTTTGCACTTTCCTCATGGTCGCACAACAAACACCAGTTTAGAATCACTCGCACATGCGAGGCAACGTACGCACTCAACAGTCGTTTTCGCCTCTGGCATTCTGCGCATGGCATGTTGGGTCTGTCGAAATAGATAGTCCGATACGCCATCACAAGTAAGATGAAAAGCAACAATAATCTTTTCGTGGCACGGAGAAATGCTAAGCGCACTAAGGGCAAAAAAGAAATTCTCTTTCGAGTTACAACGATGCTTCGCAGTACGTCAAGGTTGGCGCACCCTTTTAGTTAGTTTATTGAATTAATTTGATCAAACAATGTGGTGAATACACAATACAATATTCAAAAATCGCCTGATTATGTTAATCTCACCCATATTGACTGGAAAACATTTTATGAAAGCTGTTGTAAGTTTTGTGCAATAATCATCAAGCTCTGTTAATTGTTCCCATGTGACATCACTTGTTTCTTCGAGAAATTTGTTATTTCGTCGAGCCTCGCGAGGTCCCAAACAGGCTTTTGGTAATCGCAATACAGTGGTTGTTTTTTTCCCCCAATTCGTCGTAAGCACTAAGCAGAAGCAGGTATTGTCAATCTATGATTAAACTTGGCTAAACGCTTGTACCTTAGAAAGTTAACAGTGAAACATTAAGTTCAAAACTTTAACTTCTGTTGTAAGAACAACACGAAACCAATCGAGTAGTTGTTGGCAATATCTAGCGCTTAAGCCTCTATGTAAATATTGACTGCTGTTTCAACACATTGGTTTTTGCTGCACAGGAGAACTTCGACAAAACAATTTCAGGGCGTCCTGCTCCTTCTAACAATGACAACCTCTTCGACTCGATTGTGGCTGTCAGTCCAATGTAGGTTTCATATAGGTTATGAACAGTATTCATGATTTAGGTACGTTTCTCGTGATCAGGTAGCAGAGGTATGCGTTGAGAGACACTGGAATTTGAGTTGGCTGTTTAGAAACTTGGCATTGCTGCCGTGTAATGCTTCGGAGTTTCAAAGGTAGAAACCATTGCGGACGTGGTGCAAGGAACTTTCGTTTGATTCCACCTGTGGATTCAGCCAGTTGTGAGTGAGGGCGTATGTCAGCAGGGGCGCAACGAGGGGGGACAAGTGGGGCACAATTTCCATGGCGCCGATCACTAAGGGGGCGCCGAAAAATCCCAACAATGTCACAAGTACTTTAAATATGCTTCCGAAAGACCTCATGTTCAAACATGGGGGTACCAAACTTGTTTCATGACCCGGGCGCCATTTAACCTCGTTGCGCCCCTGTGTGCCAGACAGGAGTTGTGTGGACCAAGGTTGTTGTATAGAAAGGGTCCCCAACCTGGGATACAAATACCCCGGGGGGTACATTTGCCTATCTGAAGGGGTATTTTGAAGGTTAGCAATAGAAGGGAAAATATATTTATTTATTTCCAACTATTCTAAAATATAAAATTCTATCAAAAATTAAGTGTATTTTTGTTATTTTACCCAACCTTTTTGTCATAGTGTAGGAAAATTTAATGGGTACATGCTCATCTGTTGAAATGCTGAAGGGGTAGATGGTCAGAGAAAGTTTGGGAACCCCTGTTATATTGTGTCGTCTTCAATAGGTGAGTGTTTGTTTTTGGCAGTTACTAGAGACATAATTCATGTAGAGCCAAAGCAGTGACAAGAAACTCCATAACCAGGTGCTCATCAGCAGCGAGACGTTGTTACTATAGTTACGTACGGTAATGAAAATTAGCGCAGAATTTGAAGTAGTCCTACATGAAATTATGGTACAGAATTTTAACAAGCTGTCTAAGTCACTTAGACTATTTATATATGAACTGGTCCGTAACAAACAACAATTTTTCTGTTAAAATAGCTGAGGCTTTAATCCACTTTAACTTTTAAGCAAGCATAGTAGCGCAGCAAGCTCAAAGGAAACGTCAGCAGAACGCTTCCACCGTCAGATCGTTATGGGAATGCGATCCCCAATCGATATACTGCAGTAAATGATAACTGTTGTGCTACAACAAACACACTATGTCGTGCAAGTTGCAGTGGCCTCCCATTCGGTGACAACGTGATCGTTGATCATAACGTGTTTCTCCTTGTTTTTGTCGGTACGACATGATAATACAGTGTGCTGCCCGGTTTTTCATCGACCATCACAGAAAATTACACCAAAGTATGTATGCAAGTGTTAACTTGAAATTCATTCAAAGTTTTTTGCTCTTTCAATGTTACAGTATCCTTTGTCGGACTTAATATTCCACCATTTTTGCCATAACTTATCAACTAGAAACGCTAGAATGTCCATCAAACCCTCTAAAAGCTCGTACTATAGCCTTGAATGCATTTAAATCTCGCGCGGTTTCGCGCCAGTGATTCGGCTTGATTTTTGAACTCCCACGTGACGTTGACGTCATGAATTGTTTTGACAGACCTGTCAAAACATGTCAAAACATCCTGTGGTTTTGTAAACATGGCCAGAAAGGCCGAAATCTCACGGTGAAAATTGTTTTTTTCAGTCTAAACTACAAGTCTTTCCCGATTCAGAGCGGATTTGAACAGCTCTCTAGCTCGATACGCTGGCGAGTGTTGGCCATATAGAAAAAGGGTGTGTTACAACCCAAATTGGGATTTGTGGGTGCAGAAATTTTCACCAATTTATGTTTTTTATCCATAATTTTGGCTACAGATATACTAGAAAGCCACTCAAGGGCTCTCAAGACGCGGATTTTTGCCAAGTTTTCGCAAAAAACTTGAGCCAAAAGAATGGGTCAATGGGTTGGGGCCCAGGGTCAGGTAACGGTGGCTAAAAAAATGCAAAAACACTCCCATTTGTGACGTTCCCCCCAGCGAACGCCAAACCAAAAAGGAAAAAATTGTTTTTTCGATGTCAACTAGCAGACTTGCTGAATCCGTAGAGGGTTTGAACAGCTCTCTAGCTCTAGCGGCTGGCGATTTATGGCCAGGAAAGGGCGAGCCAATATATTAGCTCCTGCGGTCGTTAAAGGGTTTTAATTACGAAAACTCGCGTTAAATCTGGGTGTTCTGAAGTGATAAATTTATCAGCAACTTCAATGTCTTCAATAAATAATAAACGTTATATTACAGTGTTTGCGTGCGCACATCAGGTGAGAAAGTACGTATATCGGATAAAGCAGAACGTGTTCAATCGGTTGCATATCCTCAATAAGGTCATTGTCGGGGTTATATGTATAATGTTATTGTCTCTAACGACAACTGAAGAAACTGGTGAAACAAAGGTTAGGACTGATTGTTTAAATTTCGATTTTTCCCAATTAGGGTTGCCACATGCGTTTTGTAAAAATACAGGCCATTTTGTCAACAGTGACAAATCTAGGCTGCATTCGTAAGCGCATATTCAATGGCACTGGATTCTCGAAAAACATCAAAAAACACTTTTTTGACAATGCATTTGTTTTTCGTGTTATTTTCTTTACAATTTCACGAAGCTTCCACAATGTTTGGTTTGAAAAATGTTCAGACCCTTTTAAAAACGTACGCTTTGTGGGCATAGTCTATAGCAGTGTTTCTCGACCGCGGTTCTGAGGGCCGCATGCGGCCTTCAAGCACACTTTCCGCTGCTCACAGCAGTCTTTCAACAAATCCCCTAATATTTTGTGTAACAGACTTCGTTCAGCAATAAAACAAAACGTGTCAATTGACTTGCGGTAAAATTTTTTAGTGTGGCTCTCTAACAAAATCGTAAGTCTGGATTTGGCTCTCTTCAGCGAAAAGGTTGAGAACCACTGGTCAGTAGCCCTATGCTAAGCATTAGCAAATTAACCTAAAACTGAAAAACGATAACTTCAGTGTTTAATGTGAACGGAGGCGTTTTCTTAAACTCCAAAGAAATAATGCTCTTAGTAACTTCCCAGTTTTGCATGTTATATATCAATTTCTGAAGTGAATATCTTTCCGTGCTTGTGTGACCAAAGAAAGGAAGATGGAAAACGGAGCGACAACGAGTGTTGTTAAATGAACTCCTCTGAATGAACTGTCCTGACAAGATTCACTTCTAGAGTCATTATAATTGGAGAGGTTCTGTGTTAGTTCTTTTTGCAGTTGCTGCAAACTATTTATTTTCAAAATATCGGCTTCGGGCACCGATTTTCAAATACCGGCTTCTTACCGGCCTTTGCTAAATTAGCAGTAAAATACCGGCAGGTGAAATACCGGCCATCTGGCTACCCTATTCCCAATGCATAAAATTAAAGTAAAAAACAAATTTCAATCCAAGGAAGAAGGCACTGGGATTATATTTTTGTGGGATTTTAAATCCCGCTCCGGTTCAAGATTGCACTAAATTTCCTAGTTTACTAACTAATGTACTTCTACAATTAGGGAGAGCAATCATCAACGGAGCATGTTACCAGCGTTATGAAAAACGTCTTGAGCAACTAAAAGGTCGTCCAAACCAGTTCTGCCGCCACGGGGGGCTTAGACCCCAAACAAAGCTCCAAGCACCCCAAAATTGAAATATGAAACACTGTAAAGCAGTGGAGTTTTTGTCAAATTTTAGAATGTCAAGCCCGCTGCACAAACGTAAAGTTCCCCTATTGAAGACTTTCTGGAGACGGTTCTGGTCGAAACGTTTATGTTTGCCCTGCAGAAGAAAATGTGGAAGAGAAACTATAATTAAATCAGTATTCGATTACCGTTTGAATTCGAATAAGCACACTCATACGTTTGTGTCGTAACATCAGCTTTCTTGATTTTTATTGTACGAATATGCTTTTTTGGTGTGCAATCTGGGTTTATTTGAAATCACTGAATGGAAGCCCATAAAGCGTGGTGCTGTTTGGTTCAATTCTTTTTAAGTCACTCAAAAACGATAAACGACAAAGTTGACAGTTTCTTTAACCTATATGCTAAGCGCGGTAAATTAAAAACTCTACAATTTTGACGCGTGGTGAACAGCCTGAAAACACAAAAAAACAGTAAAAAAGTGTTTTGGTATTGAAGCGCGAGGCCCCGGGAATTTGTCCGGTTTGCTCCATGGTTAATCCGGCCCTGCTCATTGCACATTATCAAGGTACGAAAAGCTTGAGCAATTAAATCTGAAACTGTTTTCACCATTCGAATCCAAAAACATTCTGGTGTTGATCGATCTTTGGTGTTGATCGATCTCTGGTGTTGACACTCTGGTGTTGATCGATCTTTGCAATTTTTTCTTCCAATTCCATCAATATTCAGTACACTGCGCTTAAAGCCTGTAAGTGCTTTCTCATTTGTATAGCTCTAGCTGTAAAAACGCTGTTTCTATTCTCCAAAATATTATGGATGACCAATCCCACCTAACTAATGATTTACAAGCCAAAAGACTGAGAATTAATTTTAGCAGTTTTTCTAGAAAACATACGTGAGTTAAGCTGCATCGTATATCTGTTAAAAAATTGCTTCCAGTTATGTGACTACATCTAATTCACAAATAACCAAGCTAGCATTTTGTTTTTGAAGAAACTCAAAACGCTTTTGGCTTTTTTCTCACAGGTTTATTTTTCCATTAGACGCGATCTGTTGTTGTTATTCCTCGAGGTTTATCTCTTGATGTTAACGCAAACACAGGACTTCGTCTATAATTTAAAGCTTTAGCGCGCATACACGCCTGCATGGGAAATATTACTTCAGCTTCGTTGAGTGCCTACAAATACTTGCACTTTGCCGCGAAGCTGATGTAAGGAAATATTTACAAATAAATTGCTTTTGTTTGTTGCATTTTTGACGAGATCACGTGAAGCGATATTGATGCAGAAGTAGTTATGGCAACATGCAGTACAAACCTGTGCCACCATTGGCCGGTAATCACGCTTGAAAGCAAATTGTGGTGACACAATACATCTTATAATTAATGTGTTGTACATTTTACAGTGTTTTTAAACATTACTGCAAATGAACACAAATGTAACTCGTTATATTCCGCACATGCAAAAACTTGTGCTAAACATTTTTTGTCCGATTCCTGTTTTCGAGAAGGAGCAGTGTATCTTCAGACACAGAATAACATTTGAGTGGATTGCGAAAAACAAGTTTTCCTCGACCAAACAACTCTAGCTTAGTATTCCTTTCGAAGGACAGTTTTCCGAATGATATAACTGCTTTTTCTGCAAAGTAAAATGCTTGGAATTTTTTGGAAGCAATTTATGAGACGTTAGGTCTACAGAAGATGTTCCCTGGCTTCCTCTGGCAGTTGCCAAGGTAACGTTTTCTTCCAGACCTACTGCAGGATATGACCCGATGTTACGGAGCACGAATCAAGGACGAAAGCATGTGAAACCGCTTGTTTGGGGTTTTCGGCTTGAAATCTATATATTTTGATATTACCTACAAAGAAAACAACAAACGGGTGAACTAAGATGACTTTTAGATGTCCTCAATATGTCGCATGAAGTGATGCAGCAACTGAAAGTCTGCAGTTAAAGGCATTATTGATTGGGTTCATTTGATTAGTAAGAGCCTAATGTACGCAACACGCACTTCAAGATGCTTTGCTCAAATGGAAGAATATTCATACAAAACGTTTTACAATTGTTAGTGATTGTAGGAGCAGTAAACTGATCCCTGATTACAATCACCTTACGTCTGTTGCCTCTATTCTTGTTTGCGTCGAGATTGGGTTTTCTAATCTTGAAGGTGTTTGCACAGGTTAAATGAGAAAAAAAAGATGGCTTGCTGTTTTTGTAAACCTGCGGCGTGCCAACTGCAGCCTGCGGTCTCCGATTCTATTTATATTGCGCTGTGGGCCAAGCAGCTGCTTTCGTACCAAAAGCTACAGCGGAGGCAATTTCTTGGCAGCTCCTTACGCATTTTAAAATCTTCTGTTTCCTGACTGCGGGACACACGTTCGAGTGGCGCGCGTGCTCAGACCAATTTGCCGGCATTGGTCTAATGTAGTAATCATTTGTTTTAAGTGAAATTTAATCGGTCGCCTAGAAATTTTCATCGCGATTCCTTGAAATTTAATGTTAATAAACAGCTTAAAGCAGCACAGAAAAATTCTACTTAGCGGCTGCATCTGAAGTTGAAGTCATAATTAATAAACCCAACTCTGATGACATTCAACAGCAAAAATTTAGAAGAGCAAAATAAATGTTTTGTTTGCTTTATCTGTTTCAAAAGTTTGGATGCCTTGATGAGATTGCGCATCGGACGTTTAATTGCAAGTGTACACTACCTTTGGCCTAAAAACTTTGAAAATCAACGAGTCATATCGTTACTTTAAGTGAGTTTTATGGTCCATTCCATATCCAAAACATTTCAAAATTTCTGAGGTAGTAATGAACACTCACATTTGTCATGTTATTTGCCTGTAGTCATTTGGGAGCACTTAAAATCCTTTTCTTGGTTTTAAAAATGCTTGGACTTTTTCTTATTCAGCTGATGGAACAAAAGACACGCGAAATAGTGTGACAACTGTACTCGGCTTCAAATAGCAGGAACGAATATTTTGCTCAAGGTATGTTTATTGCAGCGCTTCCGTTCGATCATTTACAAATCACACTTCTGTTTACCACCAAAAATTGAAAATCTGATTGCAGTCCTGCTGACTATAAAACTCGAAACCTGCGTTTCCTGCGCCACAGTGCTAGGCATGGAACACTAGAGTTTGTTAGTGACGCTGTCGCATGTTATTTTATCCTTTTGAACGTTTTGTGTGAAGCAGCAAGTAAATATGCTATTGTCCAACCAGGACGCTTAAATGATGACTCTGGCTTGATGGATGTGGTCATAAAAATTACAACTGCCAAAGTGCATTGTTGAAAATGATTGTTACTTAGGTGTGTGCACAGGAAAGAAACATAAGTTTGACTGGAATCATCTTCGGTGCAAAAAATGCGTGTTGCATTTAAATTTGTCAGAGGTATACCTCGTTCAAACCGACGTACCTGTATATTCGGCAACAGGGGTGTAGTGTGGCGGTATCGCGTGGGAACAACGTTCCCACATTTTTTTCACAGTAGCAACCTGACGTGAAGATGTGTTTTTGTACTTAGATTTCCTGTGTGCAGCTTCAGGCGTCGCATAAATGAAAATTGACAAGTCATCTCTTGCGCAGCACCCCAGCATAATTATGCAATTACTGAAAATATTTACGGTAGATTTTTGGCTGAGTTGCCACCAGGGGCGTAACGAGGGGAGAACAAGGGGTGCAGAATTCCCCCGGCGCCTAATCGCTGCAGTGGCGCGGAAAAGTCCCAACAAGGTCACAAGTACTTTCTTCAATACAGTACATTGGGGCGCCAAACTTGCTTCTTGCCCCGTGCACCACCTAGCCTCGTTACGCCCCTGGTTTTCACACTTCCTTTAGTTGAAAATGGCTAGTTTTTTGGGTGCGTTTTCACATTTTTTTAGCGCTACACCCCTGGTCAGTGGTGTAGTAGGCGGGGGTGCAAACGCATCCCCAAAAGTTTTGATATGTCGAAAATCTGGGAAAAATCCCGGAAATCCTGGCAAAATGCCCAACGTTGTTTTACCTCAAGAAATGGCGTTCAATGTTTGCAAAAAACACATGGAGATCTTTGTTGGAGATTACACTAAAAGGTCTTCATGATCTTTGTGGGAGAAGGCAAAAGTTGTACAAAAACTTTTCGGGCAAGTTTGAAGAAATTCGGGCAAAAATCCTTTGCAACCACAAAAATTTGTCTGCGCCTAAAGTCATGCCCCTGGTATAGGCAAGCGTGAATTAAGTGTCGCACTTTAGCATCTGATTCGATCTTTTAAATTTTATGGGAGGTCTTCGCATGCGTTTACTATAAACGCTCGTCAAGTTTTACAAAATGTGCTCTTCATTGGTCGTTGTGTTTCGCACAGCAATAAATTAGTTAGGTCAATGTTTTTTAATCACCTCTGATCTCTGACCCCTTCACCCGACAATGAAACGTAAGTTTGCGAATCTTGTCAGAAAGAGACGAATCTTGTACGTGCTGCTCAATACCTTATAATTACAGTACTTGCTAACTTGGGTCGTTGTTTGTCAGATATCAGAGACTTTTATCACCAGCTATCATAGTTTGTGCTGATGACATCATTTTTAAGCTTTCGAGCAAGAGGGTAAATTGGAAGGCACTTGCCAGAAAAGTCATTGCTAAGTGGGAGAGATTTTGAAAATAACATCAGGGAATCAAAGAGTTTGTTTGGCTTTTTTAGCAGTAATGCACCTCACACATTTTATCGTCTTTATTGCAATACGTTTTCTCAGTTCTTTGTTTTTTATTTTTGTTTTTATTCTCATATCTTCAATAAGTACTGTATAGTGTAGCGACATAAAGTTATTACGAAGTTTCAACAATTTTTTATAAGCTCACTGCTCTCGTCGGGTCGGCAAGCAATTGTCGCCTGAACAAAACAAAAAGGAGAAGAAAATGAAAAAGTTACAAACTTTCAAACGCAGTTACTGTCGTTTGTGTGTGAATGTAAAAACAGTAATTGTTAACGATGATTATTTACCTTTTTTTACTTTATATTTGTTTTTTGATCGTCAAAGAAAATAATAAAACAAACTATTAAACAGATGAACGAAAATAAAACTTCGGTAAAAATATATTTGCAGAGCATGTGGTGGTCAATAATGTGCACATTCTGAAATGAAAATCTGGCAGTGGCGTGCAGAGGCCTGGTGATGCCCGGGCCGACTGCTTCATTGTATGCCCCCCTACCAAATTATATTATTAAGCAGTGGCGTATGGTGGTCATATATGCTGTTGGTGATGTCACAATATGACGTGATATTCACGTTTGCAAACCAACGGTGTGGCGAAGTTTGTTGACACAACATGCATATTTTCCTACACGCACTCTCCTTACTCGTTTTTGTACAATGTGTCACTGTAATGAACATATCAGTGCTCCAAGTTAGGAAATCGGAGAAAAACACAGCACTCAACGCTAAAACAGAGCGTGGTTCATAACTGCAAAAATATCCGGCAATGCATTAACCGGAGAATAGAATGCAATCTGTAGGCTACGTCAACGCATTTCACAACTGCAAAAACGTAAGGCTGCCTAATAAAACAGTGGAGTAAAACACACCCAACATTACGACAGGCCACTTTACAACTGCAAAAACATCAAGCTGCGCGAATGTCTCGTCGAATAGCAGTCGAGCATAGAAGGTATGCGGCTGGGATGGCGGACAATCAGGGTTTACAACAAGGATCTCAAACTCAAATTGCTCCTAGGGCCAAGTGAGGACTTCTAAAGTAACCCGAAGGCCACATTATGACGCTGACGCAACAATGGCGGTACCTGAACCTCATTACTTACTAGAAACAGGTTTCACATCTTATTTCCTGCGAAAGGCATCGTGGGTTATAGGCAAATAATTTTAGCTGTTTGATGTTCTTCCAAAAGGAACTTGTTCACTCGCTGACCGAGCACTTTCAAACACCAGTGAATAAACTAACTTATATGTTCATCATTTGAAAATTTCCAAAAAGCATCGTAGGGAGCACAAAATAACCACGCGCGCCATATGTGGCCCGCGGGCTGCGTGTTTAAGCCTCCTGGTTTACAGTTTGAAATTTGCTAAATTACACAAGAATTGAGAATGCGCATAAAGTACGAAAGAAAATTTTCATTTTTTATTATGTGAATGTTATATGTATGCAACTAACTAGGGGTACAGAACAGATAAAGGCTTGTGTCAGCGGTTATAATCAATCAGCCTGAACTGCCAAATGCACATATTGCAAGCACAGATATGCGGCTGTATTAGCACACACCCAGGGTTGCCACATCAAAAATGAAACGGGAAACTAGTGATGCATTAAAACATCAGCTCAATCAAGCAAGTTGAAATAGCACAGTTTTGAAATTTTGCTCAGAAAATCAGTTAAACGTCCATAATGACCTTTCAAGCCTTTTTGTCACTTTCCCTTGATCGCACGATCTGGAAAAAATCACGTCACTATCAGTTTGATTGGGCGTGCGCCCAGGGCCGGATTAAGAGAGGTGGCAACGGGGTCAATTGCCCCGGGTTCTCCACTCCAAGGGGACCACCGTGATGACATTTATTTGTTCTAAATAAAATATTCATTTGAAAAATTGTCGTGATTCACAAGAGATACAAGAATACAACTATATATTCCGATGTTGCGTCGAGTATCATTAATAATTTCTCTGCAAGTTTGACTTTCTGCCAGTTTTAGTAATCACTACTTGAATATAAATATTTTCGGATTTGTTCAGTGCAAATATATTTGAATTTTGCTTGTAGCTTTTCCCAATAATCGTTATTTTGGCATGGGTTTATCTACTCGTGCATCACGCCTACTGCACAAATGTTGCAAAAACGATACAATTTGCGTGCTTAAGCAACAAAGCTAGTTCTGCGGTGGGTGCTGTTTAGTATCAATGATTCCGTAACTTCTCGTGCCCTCTAGAGGTAGCCACAGCCGAACTGCAACTTTCGTTTCGTCATGAAAGGTAACGTGTGGTGTAAACGCACCTTTCTTCCGATGGCTATTATCAGGGCTGTAGTTGGGTGGGAATGCCGTTCCCACACCTTTTTTGGTGTGAGAACGCATTTCCACAACTTTCTGCACTGGTAACGTTACTTCAAGATTTAGATTACATTAAAACACGGCTGCGGCCTCACAGTTGTGCTAGCGACACGCAGATTCGCACTGCTAGTCAAACGTCTACAGCAAGGCTGCCCAACCCGCGGCCCGCGAGGTGGTTTTAAGTGGCCCGCACTGTAATAAGTTCGTAAGCAGACTTTTTTAATTTTTAGTATTTGTTTTAGGCTCAAGTAAATTTGCCATCAAAACACACCAAAATTATACCTGTTGCTTCTGTTATGGGCCTACCATCCAAAAACTTGTACATATAATAAACGCTTCGAAAATAGGTCAATTGTTTAGATTTGTTGTGCATCCATACAAGCTGGCAACACTGCGTGCAACTATAGGACTCATTATCACCTTATCAGGGCTGTAGTTGGGTGGGAATGCCGTTCCCACACCTTTTTTGGTGTGAGAACGCATTTCCACAACTTTCTGCACTGGTAACGTTACTTCAAGATTTAGATTACATTAAAACACGGCTGCGGCCTCACAGTTGTGCTAGCGACACGCAGATTCGCACTGCTAGTCAAACGTCTACAGCAAGGCTGCCCAACCCGCGGCCCGCGAGGTGGTTTTAAGTGGCCCGCACTGTAATAAGTTCGTAAGCAGACTTTTTTAATTTTTAGTATTTGTTTTAGGCTCAAGTAAATTTGCCATCAAAACACACCAAAATTATACCTGTTGCTTCTGTTATGGGCCTACCATCCAAAAACTTGTACATATAATAAACGCTTCGAAAATAGGTCAATTGTTTAGATTTGTTGTGCATCCATACAAGCTGGCAACACTGCGTGCAACTATAGGACTCATTATCACCT
>Ga0210059_1003110_pt1 | contig 26431 bp, 13 predicted proteins | sample Ectturendosymbi2_FD_188042 | JGI IMG/M metagenome (GOLD analysis project Ga0210059, IMG submission 188042) | Ecteinascidia turbinata endosymbiont from Florida, USA - Sample 2 (SPAdes) (version 2) | ecosystem: Host-associated > Tunicates > Ascidians > Unclassified | place: Key West, Florida... | reverse complement strand
GGCTGTGGAAACCAGAACACAAATGTCAGGCTAAGCCTCCAGCTCCAGGCATCTAAAGTATTTTGGCTCCAGCTCCAAAATGATTTGGTAAAGCCAAAAATGAACTGAAAGCCATTGTATTATATACTAATGTATTATTACATCAGCATAAATGACGTGTTGCGAAAGATTTTTTATGGGCAGTAGGACATGCGCAATAACTTTTGAGAAGCCCTGATGTCACACAGCAGAAACCAGGGCTCTGGAACTGGAAACCAAATTTCAGGCTCTGGCTCCAGTTTCAGCTCCACCATCTAAGAGTTTTTGAATCCAGCTCCAGCTCCTATCATCCAAAATTGTTGGGCTCTGGTTCCAAAGCCCTGCTTTATAGGCAGATGGGCAGTAGGAACAAAACAGTGAAAAGGTAGCTTGCATAATATATAATAGTCTTCTTTCGAATATAGATTAAGGGAAACGCAAGGATAAGGCTGCCGAAGGCCCATGTGTGTGACTTGCAGGGTCACGGTTAGCAGCGAGTTGAAGGTGACCAAAATTTTTTTACATCTTGCGAGGAAACCCAGAGCTTTTTTGGATTATTCATTGTTAGATTTTCAATGGGAAAAAGTGAGATTGATAATGTACAAGGCTTTGTAAGGTGCTCGTAAAAAAAGAAAAATTGTGGGTGGTTCGCAATTTTCTGTCATGCGGATACTCAAACATACTTCTACTTGCAAGCCATTATCAATTTAATCGAACTGAGTATGGAATAAGGTCTCATCTGTAGGTGTTTCTGTTAACATCTGTAATGTATATGTAGCCTATAATTTTTTGAATTCAAGAATGATTTTGTCAACTGGAAAAATCAGTGAAACTGGTCATCTGTCAAGAGGACAGCGGCAGGGTGGGTGTACGCGAAGCAAAGTTGACGCAGAATCCAAAAGCTTTGATATTTTTTATAATAGCTACGGTACAAGTGACGTGTAGAATGAAACACCCAATTATTTTGCGATTATTAAATTGTTTTTTATCTTGTTTTTTCTGGTGTTCCTTGAAAAATGTTTAAATTTTTACTCCAAGCACTTGCTTGTTGGATTAAGATTTTTGCAAATGATACCACACAATATTGGAGTGCGTCCCTTAGACATCTGCTATCGTTTTTTTTAAATGGGTTACTTCGTGTTCAGTCAGTTATTAGTTTCACTGTTGAAAGGTAACTCCTGATTTAAGTACGCTTAGAGTTCAAATTTCGCGTCATTATCTGGCAAAATCCATCTTACTTCGTGTAACTTTCCTGTGAAAAGCAATGGAAATTTGCCTTGTGTGGAGAAACCGATAGTTTGTTCTTGATATTACATTTTTATTTTACAAACGTAATCGTTAGTTCTTCCCACACTTCTTTGCTACTTTTTATAAAATCTTTATTTTATTGAAAATTGCTTTGCAGCAAGATGCAGAAGGGAAGAATGATGATAACCTTTACAAGGATTCCAGTACGTTTCTTAAAGGCACGCAGAGCTTGAATCCACACAATGACTATTGTCAAAATTATGTTGACACTGGTCAAAGGCCGCAAAATTTTATTCGAGATTTTGGTTTGGCGGAGAGATTTGGCGAATATCCCAAATTGAAAGATCTAATTCACTTGAAAGACGAAATAATAAGATTAACAAACACTCCACCGACTTACCTCAAGTGTGATCTGAAGAATTACGATTTACATCAGTTGGGGTAAATATTGTTTCTATATCAGTATCGTTAGGTTATTAGCCTGCTGTGTTGTTGTTGCAGATTGGGACTAATTTTTGATGATGTTGTGTGCCTGTACTTCTTGTTTGAGCTGGAGTGTTCAAATATCTGCAGAGGTTCTTGTCTGCATGTATCTGTAAAAACTGCCTCTCGCGGAGCATATTGCATTGAATCAAATAGCGAGTCGCTGCTTCACTGTTTTAACCGTTCTACTGCAAGTCATATTTTAGTGTATGTAAATACTTGTTAATTTTCGATGACTTTTGCTGCTTGTACTGTACAATGGCTTCTTTGCTTGTAGTATTTTTGCTCAACAGTCGCTTTTGTTAATCAGTAAATTATCTCCGTGTCAGCTACTTATTTCTTTTTAAAAATTAGGCACTAATGATGCTGCTAGAACAACGAAATCAATTTTACTGTATATTGGCGTTTTATATTTTTGTAGTGTACTGAGAAGGCAGTTTTTGCCGCTTGTCTATAAGGAATTATACACGAAATCCCAGTTTAAAAATATTAACGTTCCGTCTTTGGATGCTAACGTAAGGAAGTTTTACTTCTTTGAAAAACTTATCTTGTGCTGCAGCGTAGTACATGTCAACTCCATACAGTCCATACCGTGTTGCCCACCAATGGCACGACATTTTGCTCGAAAATGTTCTTATTTCGGTTGGTCAATTCATTTTGTCACACATACCACCAAAAAGATTGCATGAGCTTGCCATTTAATACCAGCTCAGTCACTTTGCAACAAAAACCAGGGTTCGGAGTCGGAAGTTTTGGTCGGAGTCGGATTCCTGACAACACTGGGTGTCGAAGTCGGATTTTTTTCTCCGACTCCGGATGTCCAATTGGATCATTTTTTACATCACACTCAATTGGGAATTCCTGCTGAAATGGTACAATTTCTTTTGAAACTTTTGTTGGAACAGACATTTCTTGTTGTGCACCACGATTTCCATTAAGTTTACAGCCAAATTCATTCCCTCTATGTTGAGGAGTCGGAGTCGGAAATTTTGGAAAGTCGGGAGCTGGAAGTCGGAAAGGTCGGAGTTGGAGTCGGATATTTCACTCCGACTCCGCAACCCTGACAAAACTCAAGTTTTTCGGTTATTTTTCCGTCATTCGCATGTGCACTGTTGAAATAGATTCAAAACATTTTCAAACCCAGCTGCGGCTATGTCAAAATAATTTTAAACATTCAAAGGTAGGTTAATCTCATGCTTTTGACTAGACATTCATGAATGAATATTCTTACTGCATACATGAAATTTTTGTTTGCTTCCTCCGTGAGCATTTCATTTCGTGCGTATAAAAGTGACTTCTGTAATGACATTTTATTGAGTATAATCAAGTCCAAATATTTCCACGAAATTGTAATCCCAACACATGAAACTCTAGTGTCAAACGAATTTCCGGTTCAATGGAGCAAGTAAAAAAAAGTTCTAGGGACGGGAAGCTGGATGTTTCTCGGTTTTTAAATAGAAAGTCGCTATGATCGCGTTTTTTAGTCTCAATTTGATTGTCATTAGTATCGGGCAGTACTTCTGCTGCATTAGCATTTCTGGATCCGAAAGACTACACCGTAAGTGTGGGCAGTCATTAAAATCTTTTCACAGCTAAGTCGAATTTTTTTGCTAAATGAAACAATTATTGCAACCTTCTCTTGGAATATGTCACCAGACACTAGCCAGCAATAGCGAGAACAAGCTGATTTTTGCACAGCTTTTTTAAATTTAGAAGACAGCTAGATAGAAAGAAGTTTCTTTTGGCACAACTTATGTAGTCATAAGGCAATAATTAAGGCAATCATAATTTTCGTCATAAGGCGTGAAACCACTTCCTAAAGTATAGAAACAGCCTGTAGTTCATAATTAAAAGGAGTTGGGAATTTCCATAAAAAAACGCTGTTTGAAAGACAAAACACTGAATGACAAAACACTTCCAATGACATGTATAAGCCAAACGCAGCCAACACATACAGCTATACTGTCTTTTCTTATGCAAAATTTTTTTCGGTGGTCCGTGGCAGAACGGCCCAGGACATCTCCTGTCAGATAAAATTGTGGAGAGAAATCAAACTGTTCTCCCTTTAGTCTAAAAGAAATGCAGAACGGTAGCAACCTTTTTGGCTGTCCAACCTCATGCGGTCACGTAAATTTTGTAGCAGCTCATACAAAGCTATTACTCTGGACAAGAAGCCTCACGAAACTCTTTTGAATCCAAATTAACGAGTGACTTAATTACTTTTTTGCTATAATTTCAACGAAAGGGCGCCAGGTTGTATTGCGTGATTTTCTTATCAAAAAAGCGATCAGAAGACTGTACTTCAGACATCGTGCATCACTGCGATAAGTAAACAAGTTGTAGCGAAAACACACTGGGAAGTATTTACAAAAGTTGCGCGAAATGTATTTGAAAAATATTTTTAATATCTATTTGAGAAGGTTCAATTTCGGGATTGCTGATATCAACAATTTCCCGGTTTCGGGTTAAATTCTACTAAGCCAAACATGTATGCGTTTCCAGGTTGAAGTTTGATGTAATTCTCGTTGAACCACCTTTAGAAGAGTACAAAAAGCAAGCCGGCCTGCCGTTGACAGGCATGGAAACATCATGGGACGAGGTAAGCTCATCTTTTTGCTGGCGTGGAAAACCGCATGGGGTTTCGCACTGCGGTCTTTGGTTTGTAAACTTCAGGCCATTTGTTAGAATTTCTACTGCAATCAAGATTTATCGATTTTTTTCCAGATCAAATCAAAAGAAGTGTACAGCTAACTGTTGTCACATCATTTGATCCAGACGCAGTGTTACCTCTTCCCTTTTTTCCTATTGATGTGTTCCAAAGAAAAAACCTGTGTTAGTTTTTTTTTTAACGTTTAGAAAAGAACCGATTAAGCTTCAAGACCATGTGTGTGAGGCCGTTTGAAACGTAACTTCCAGTCGTACGGACACTTCATTGTTTGTAAAAATCCACTCATCCCAGATGTAAAGGTAATGCCAATTATGGTTTTGCTGTTACTGTGTTTCGTCAGATAAAAGGACTTGAAATTGAAGCAGTAGCAGCCCAACGTTCCTTTGTGTTCTTGTGGTGCGGATCATCGGATGGTTTAGATCACGGGCGACTTTGCTTGAAGAAATGGGGATTCAGGCGTTGCGAAGACATTTGTTGGATTAAAACTAATATGAAGCAGAAAACGAAAGCTCTCATTGATGATTCCTTGTTTGTTCGAACCAAGGTGTGTTTCGTGAGGATGCGTGTTAGAAAGCTTGGACGTGGCGAAATTTATTATTTACACCCCCGATCTTCGAATCGCCCAACCTACTCAACCAGTGCTTCCTATTGCGTGAAGCTCACTGGCGGTTTTGAACTTTGTTTCGAATGCATCCCATGCTTACTTTTTCTGCGCTAGATTTGAGTCAATTATATTCAAGTAAACAGCCTCCACAAAGGTGATGAAGTTGAATCAATCAGCAACATTTTGTAATTTGCTGATTGAATCAACTTCGTCGCCTGTGTCAAGAATAGTTACTTGAATACCGCTATGTACAGGTCTGAATCATCGCAAAAAAAGAAAGCAGAGCCCATTCGGCTGATTCCTCGAAAGCTTGCAGCAAACCTAAAGCTTTTAATCGATTAAATTGTGTTTTGCTTACTTGAGCAATCACGCAGGTTTGTTCCCAGTATAAATCAGAGCGCGTAATTATAAACCCGTCTGCCCAGCGTTTTTTTTAATTATATGCTGGACGTTCGGTTTGTTATAAATCTTGTTTTCTGTTGTCAATTACATTCTTTCACTTCATGCTCTTTCAAACGCGCAGGAGCACTGCCTAATGGGTATCAAAGGAACTGTTCGTCGAAGCACAGACGGCGACTTCATTCATGCGAACGTCGACATAGGTGATCATGTGTAACGATACCGAGCGCGCTAGTGTGTGGTTGGTTTTATATTGGTCCTGTGTGTGAGGGCGGGGATACTGGTGCCAGTACGACCACTGGCGAACTTGCCCATTTGATGCAACATGCGTTTTTCGCACTGTCGCAGACCTTATTATCGAGGAAGAAAAGGAATCCGGAAGTACGGAAAAACCTGAAGAAATCTTCCACATTATCGAACATTTTTGTCTCGGAAGGCGACGTTTGCACTTATTTGGAAAGTTAGTCCCTCTTGTGTTTCTTTTATAATGACAATTGCTTTTTTCGTCACTTATTGCACGTGATTTGCTGTACGGAGGAAAGCTTACGTGATAGTGCAAAACGGAAGGAACGAGCTTATATGGGTGGATTGGCTTCCATGTTAAAAAGTTGTGAAAGTACCAATCAACCGTAAGTGCGATTTTACTTTTCGTTGTCAAACTCGCCTGGACACATATCAGGAAAATACGCAAGATGTTCCAAACTTTTATTTTTGTCACTTGTTTTGTATGAATCTGAGTCGCTACGGTCTCAGGCGCATGATATCAAACAAGCGTAATGTTTAGTAGAACAAAGATTTATTCATAAAAATTACATTAAAGAATTGAAACGTTCTCGATCATCTCTTCCTATACTGGTGGTCGCCCATGTCCTTTGGCCAACACAAGCAACCCGCCTATGATAGGCGCCGAGTTTGAAACTTTCCCAGGCGTGCGAAATTCGTTACGTTCCGGTCAGTCAATAAAAAAAATTCCTGACCACTAGTCTTGGGGAAAGGCTTCAAGAAAAGCGGCGATCGTAAAGATTAGTAGATGGCCTTAAAGATTAAAAGCAGTTGGCAAGACGTATGTTTATGAAAACAAGCAAGACAAACTATTTTGCAAAAACAGCAATTTAATACATCAATTATAAATTTAGGATTATTCCTTTTCTGGGATGTTTTGCTAATGCAAGGAAAGCGTCCCATATGATTTGTAAAAACGTCCTAGCTTTTTGTGTTTCCAACCTCTGCCATAGGCTTCTCTTAAAGATAAACTTCGGGAATTTTGATGCAAAAAGTGAGTTTTGTGAAGTGTCTGAACAAGCATCAAAAAAGTATTGATTTGAAATACTGAATTTCAAAATGTTAGGCAAATATGGGTCAGGCGAATATGCGTAGCTTGCAGGGTTGAGAAAAAAACGTTTTTTCTCGAAAAAAATGCGTTGTTTTTTCAAAAAACCCAACCCACCTGTTCTTTTTTTTAAACGTTTTTTTGTTTTTTTAAAAACAAACGAGATTTTGTTCTTTATTTAAATAAAACAGAAAAAACATTCTGAATTGTTTTTCTTCCATCATGCAATATCACTATTTTCAGAATTACACAATAATAACTTGTTATACATATTATGGCATTCAAAAAAAGAAATGTACCCCATCTTTGTTTTCGCAATGTGTTGTCGGTCAGTTCATTCCTAAGTAGTAAGGCTTGGCAAGCATGCGCACAGCAAACAGAGAAAAACCACTCTCACACAAACTCTGCAGTTTCACGTCAAGTTTACGTGCATGCCCTGCTAGTTCAGCATCTATAGAGTGTATTTTTTCAATATATGAGTAGGTATCTTCCAAAATCGGAAAAAGTTTAGATGTAGAGAAGGCAGAAAAATTGGTGAAAATATACCGATTGTGCAGAGCTGAATAAGATAACCTTATAATGAAAATCACGGCCAATGAAAATGATACAAACGAATAAGATAACCATTAGAATTTACTCAAACTGTTCGATTTATTCCTCTCTTTTTTCAAGTCCTTTAAATTTCGTTGTTTGTTTTGCTTGATTAAAAAAAATTACAGTTAACTGTACAAGTGTCCTGCTTATTTTATTTTTTAATTCTTAGTAGATTTTTCAAAGCAAAAGTAGAGTGGGTTTTTTGGTGGGTTTTATTGTTTTTTTAAGTGGACTTTAAAAAAAACCGGGTGGGTTTTTTGGGTCGTTTTTTTACAACCCTGGTATGTTGTGAGTGTCAAGTGCAACCAATCAAATGCACAGATGTACTGAAAAGAGTGCATTGGTGCCACTGCCATATGAAGGAGCTGTTGGTGCTGGTTGCAGTAAAGAATAGATCTAAGTAAAAGCCCAGCGAAGTGACAGTGTTTTATCCAGAATATATGCGTATTACAGTAAATGTGGTTGAATTTCAATTTGATTTTTTTTCGCAAGATTTCTTTAACAAAACCGCAAGTTATTTTCATTCACAGCAACGTATTCTAGCTGTTACTTGTTTCTAAAGATGTTATTTTCAGCTTTTGTTTTATTCATGAGCACCTAGTTTATTGGTATACCGAACTTTCTACCGCAAAGATACTGCTACGAAACGGCTTCTATCTCCGTTGTATCTTTTTCTGGAGCGTTTTTGCCACCATTCTAAAATCTATGGCTGCACGCAAAGTTGCATTATTGATGCAATACCACGAGGTTTTATTTCAGGTTGGAGTTTTTTATTGAACTAAGATTTTGTGGGTATCCCACATACGTTTGCGACGCCAACTGATTGTAATGCGCGGTACAGGGAGGTTTCTCAATTGGGAAGTAACAAATTAGAATCTGTCGAAAGGTATGTTTGCAGTATCGTGATGCGCTTTGATCTGACATAATGCAAACTTGACTCAGAGACACTTCGATTCGCCCTGGTTGGCTGACAATCGGTCCTGAACTCACCAACAGCAACTTCGATCGGGAAACTTACGCCAATCAGTTTCGGCCAACGGAAGACAATCCTAGTGGAAATCTTACTGGTAATTGAATGAAACGCCCATGAAAATCTTATTGTTTGTGGTGATTTTACAGCCGTGCAGCCGCCGCTGCATCACTAAATAATCTGTCTTTTGTGAACGCTTTTGTATCTGACAACCATGTCTTGAAAATTAAAGGTTGATTTTTGCGAGCTAGCGTGGACCACTGCAAAATCGTTTTTAGATGATAAAATCGTTATGAGTTTTACCTTTTCCGTAGTTGTGGGTCTGGACCTGCTGCTTGTTAGGGTGGCAGTCGGAAGAACGAGCCCCAAAAGTTAAAAAAGTGACGAGCAAACAAAAGTCATCGATTTTGAAGGATAACATTTTGGAAAAGGAGTGCTCTTCATGGGGGTGATGTGTTTATTTGCGCCAAGTTTTCTTCAGGGTACGCCACTGCTCTACATTGGCAAGCAAATACCCTTCGGTAATATAGCTCTATTTTGAAGTTGTGGTTTCGGATGAGCTGATCGTTGTGGTTTTACCCATTACCGATGCTACATCTCTCAGCATCTCAGCCACATAGTTACAAAACGAAAACAATTCAACAATTTTTATTTGCTTATTTGAGAAGCGTATCCACAATCGTTTAATCCCGGGGTCTCCAAACTTTTTTTAAGACGGCCACAATAGCTATTACATGACAGTTCAAGGACCGGACATTTCACGTACTGTAAATTGTTTCGGGATATGTTGCATTCAACCAAAGCAACGTAGACCTATATGTAATATTTTTCTATATTGATAAAATGTCTTCGCGGACCGGATTTGGCCCGCGGGCCATAGTTTGGAGATCCCTGGTTTAACACAAAAGAAACGTTTCAGCATTGAACTTAATGGTCAGGTTGCACGGAAGAGATTGAGCGACTTCGACCGAAGACGCCGCCCAGGGACAAGAAACCGGAACGCGGGGCACACACTGGCATCTCTACCCGAGGTGGGAAGGGGCGCGGCACTCCTCCAGGAAGAAAGAACGACTTGCAAGCGAGCAGACCGAACCCGAACGCGTCCCCCGCTTTCGAAGTGAGGGGAAGGGAGCACACGGGATCAAGTCCCGGGGTTCCATCGCCGTACGGCGCTTATCACGATTCGGGCCCCTCGTCAACGAGCGCGCGATCTTACCGGGGCGTGTCGCGAAACAATCCGTGGAAGAGAGGGCGGGGTGTTGGGAACAGAGACTGGAGGGAGGGAAGCAGAACAGATCACAGAAACGAGCGGCTCAATTACTGAAAGACTCTCCTGAGAGCGTCGATGCTCGGTTCGTTGCAGCATCAAGTGGAGCCTTGGAATTCAGAAGGAAGACTTCTGACACTTCACAAGTCAAACAAAGGCACTTAGAAGGGCTGTGCTCCCGTGAATGCATACTTAGGCCAGTTTTGTCCACATTCCGGTTGTGGAAATTTTATAGCAAATTCACTAAAGTCCGTTCAATTTTTGAAAAATAACAATCAGAACGTCATTTGTTATGGAAAATGTTCATGGTCTCTGTCGTCCATTTCAGTTTGGTGTGCAGTATCGAACACAATGCTTTAGAGATGAAAGTGTTTTGAAATAAGGAAAGAAACCTCTCGAAACGACTTGATAACAAAGTTGTTTTGGGATCGCTACCACATGTGCTGTATAGTTGAATGAAAGGTATGTTCAGTAAAAGCAACCTGCGTTCGAACTACGCGTATCAAGGTTTATGGCTTTTATGAAATTTGAAGGCTTGTATTTGTATACGGTCTAAAAAGATTGCTGTTTTAAAGATTTGAAAATGAGATATTCTTATACCTGAAAATCTGCGGATTGTCGAGCGTCTGTGCCCACTTAATGTTACTGGCTAACTTTTCAACCCAAAATAAATCGGCATTTTCCGCGTAAACATCGTTGAAACCTGCTCCGGACCAAGAAATATGCATGCCACTGATATACCAAAAGAGGTGCGAAAAACGGTCCTAGTAAAACGACGTGATGGTGTCAGTGTTGTCGCAAGTATTCCACAAGAAACAGTATTTAATACGTCTGTTAAACCACTACACCAGTTTTTTGCCAACTGCCGCAGAATGGAAGGCAACGAGAAACAAACTTCAACGCAAACAGTAGAAACATTTAAAAAAGACTCGTTTAAAGACTCAACGCATGAATTTCAAGCGGAAATCCATACCTTTCTCATTGAGACTGACTTACACGGTTTTAACTGGAGGTTGAGGAGCAAGCAAGCTAATGTCTGTTGCAAAATATGCAATGTTTTTCGATTTGCAGCGTCACAGACGGTCAGGTCCGCAACCAGAGAGGAGAAATCGGGCAACTGCTCCCCCAAAAGTTTCAAAAACATATTTTAGTTGTTAGGTACAACAATAAGCTACAATCATTTTACCCCCCACCGAAATTTCTGTTGGTTACGGCCCTGTAGACGGTAGAATAAATTCCATCTGATTTTACTAAGCTTTGAAAAAGTGCTTATAAACAGGTATCTAAACCAGAAATAACAGTGATGGGATGGGCAACACCAGAACATAAATTTCAAATGGTCTTTCAACAATGGAACAGTGGCTAGTAATTGATTGACCTATTTTCAATGGTTTTACCCTGTTTAGAAATGCGGAACGATGTCATACCACTTTTCTAAAGAGAAGGCTTGGTGTTCTCTAAAGTCTTTATGTTGGACCAAAACATTTGGGTCTTCGTTCAGTGGCGCGGGGCATCTACAGGGTGAGATTATAAAAAAAATATATTTTTCTTCATGTTCAAAGACAACTAATACATGCTGCATGGACCTAATGGAAACTAGTCTGAGGGGGACATGCCACTGTACGAGTTAAGTGACCCGAGAGAGATGAAGCACTGCCATCATCTCATGGCCTTACACCCATCTATGATTTTTGTTTACATTGATCAGTAGTTCTCTTGCCATTGTGTTTTCATTTATTCCAATCTCCACTGACAATTGGTTACATCTTCGCTTGATGGCTTTTAGTATTGTATCTGCCTTCTAGCTGAGTCATGTCAAACAATAAATCAATCGATCTTTCTTCGACCCTTTGTAGGCTGGCCAATTCCTGCTTGTTTAATGTTCATCTGCGGCTTGTCATCAAAATATTTCACGATTCTCTCTTCTAACTTCTTGAACTGGGAGGGGCGTGAAAAGGTGCGAAAAATGGGGACGCGAGTATGACAGCGAAATATTGTTAAAAAATATTTAATGTCTTGTTTCTCTCAGTCGTAAACTTGTTGTAATTTCACTATAAACGCCACCATAAAAACAAAGCGGACAATGCAGTGAACAAAAACAGGCACCTCTTAAAATTGCTTGTTCAAAGTTGGATTTATGAGAAAAGAACGTTACGATGGTGTCTTGTCTGCTTGTGACGCAAAGCGTCACGTGTGTCACAACCTTCATCTTTTGGCTACTCTGATTCCTTAGCATAATTTGAAAAGCGACTGATTCAAGCTGAGTTTGCTGTGAGTTTTCTGCATGGCCTGGTTCTACCGCGGCTCTCTTATGTTTTGATGGAACACATGTTTTGTTTTTCGTAAATAGTCTTCTTTGTTGGTATGGCTCTCATAAATTTTCAATTGCAAACTTCATCCATCCATGAATTGAAAAACAACTTTCAACGTATGCTAACATTTGTTTAAACTGAGACAGGGGCGGATCCAGCTAGTAACCTTAGGGAGGGCGACACTAACGTATACGCTGGCTATATAGCCAGCCCAAAAATTGGGGTTGGGCAAAATGTTTGATTTTAGGCGAATAACACTATTTTGTTTGGGATACCGCCTCTCAAGGCACAAAATGACAATGTGTTCTAAAAATTTGGGGGTCATGGCCCTCTGGCTATGCCTATGGAGGGCGATTTCAGCATTATTTGGTAAACACGTCTCGTATCGGCTTTGCTACTGCAAGAGATGAAGTATTCTAAACAACACTGCTATGACAAAACGATGGACGACAGATTGGCCATTGGCCTTAAATCGCGAACAATGAGACAATTCGAACATAACCCAAGACTTGGAATTTGTTTGATATGTTGTTTTCCGAATTGTACCAAATCAAGGTGAACAAAGTTACTTTCGTAGGCTTTAGGGGGGAGATCGCCCCTGGAATATTTAATGAACAAAGATTCTATCACACTGATCTGAATTAGACAATTTAACTGCATTATTGTCCATAGCAAGATACAAACCTTACAAGAATTTCAAGTGGGCCCCAGTAGCAACTGCAACGTGTGCAGTAGGCTACACTGCTTTCAAAGGACCCCCACCAGCATATCTAATTTGTAGACCAGGGTGGTCCAAACACTGGCACGCGGGCCGCATGCGGCCCGCGAACACTTTTCTGTATATTGTATATTACACAGTCATAAATACATTGTATTAGCCACACAGCCCTTGTAAGTCACACATCATTGAAGTGCACGTCAGTATGTAACTACTAGGGGGTAACAATATCTTTTTACGATTTATGACGTTACAATAGCTAACCTCTAGGCTAGGCTAACGCTGCAGTACTCTTTGACCACAAAGCATGCGGTTATTTTATATCTTTGTTGCAAGCATAGACTCTGTAATCAATTTTCCTGTTAGATTAGAACAGTGTTTTTTTCAACCGGGATTCTGCGGAACCTCAGTGTTCCCCGAGTGGCTTCCAGGGGTTCCCCCGAAACAGAACGAAATTCCAACCACATTTCTATGCAGTTGCAGCAATACCACTGTTTCACAGCATCCTTGCCACTATAAATCGTATTGAAACATCTGTTTATCCATTGCTTTGACTTACTGCTCCCTTTGTTTTCCGTGTTATGGGCTAAGGCGTGAATTGCCATTGTCCGAACTCCCTTTTTTCCCTGTAATCTTTGTATTGCATGTGGGACTGAGGTTATCTAGCTGGGATAGATTAGACTGGCGTTTCTAACTAAAATAAATCATGCATTTTGATGATTTCATGATAAAGCATAAATGCGACGTTTCTGGTTCATTGCAGAAAGCAGGATAGACAATTTGCATAGGGATCCATGAGCAATGCAAACATTTGCGGCAGGTTCCGCTACAGCAGAATGGTTGAAAAACGCTGGACTAGAAGATGTGCATTGTGGAAGTAATGAAGTGATATTTTGTCAAGTATAGCAATTTAACAAAAAATAGTGTCAAAGAGAAGTTTCAGAGAAAAACAGAAAGTTCAATTCTAACTGGGAGCAAACCACAGTGTCTTGTGAGGTTGCAAGCAATATCCGTTCCGAAAGAGTTTTTATTTAAGAGGCATTACAGCAACAAACATGTGAAAACATACGGGAAATACCACGGAAACCCTAGGGAAGCATTGCGAAATAACTTAAGGGTAACCAGATCCGCAACCAGGGGGGCAACCGGGAAATTGCCCTCGCTGAGACTTTTCACTGAAGATGTGGTCTATGTTCGTAATTCGCGAAAGTCCTTTCTCAATTAATTCGCAATTGAAAAGCAACACACGAAATAGTATGGCTGATGAAACCTGCTTGCGTCTGCCGACTACAGAAATTAAAGCAGGCATTAACTTTATAACCAAAAACAAGAAACAAAAATTTGTTTTGTTATTTTGTTGGTGTGTTGTGTATCTTTTTTTAACAGTTAATCTCTTTTTTTAGTCGCAAACAAACAGAAATCTTAAAAATTACCCTGGAATAAAAAATTGCGTTAGGCGTACAGCAAAATTTAGGTCTATTAAACAGCAAACGAGTCTTTTAATTGCAATGGACTTTTTTTTGCGGACCGCAAATTTTTCGTCAAACCGTAATGTAGCCCTTCATGCTCGCAGTCTTGGACCACCCTGGTGTAGACTAAATAAGGAAAAACTTCAAACCAGCCTCAATACCTTAAATAAATTGTGGGTAAAATTTGTTTAAAAAAGTTCTGAAAACATCCTATTAAGTGAGAGCAAAATTTTATACCAAATGTTAATTTTTTTCACTGCCAGAGGATGAAACTCAGTCGCGTCGCCACGGGGGGCTTTGGAGGGCTTAGCCCACCCAAACGAAGCTCCAAGCCCCCCCAAATTAAAGTATGAAACATTATAAATCAGTGGAATTTTTGTTAAAATTTAATGTCAAGCCCCCCTCACAAACGTAAAGCCCCCTGATGATGACTTTCTGGCGACGGTTCTGACGAAACTTATCATAATATCTTGTGGACGACTGTGAAACCGTGAAAAATGGGCCCCTGCTTTAAGAACATATGCAGTGCATATGAAACCCCAACAGTTTTGTTGTGTTCAAACATAGACCTGTTTTGTACTCCGTTAATCTGTATCATTCTCAATTTACCTTTTTGTTAAAGTCTATTGTAAATTACAGTCTAATATTCTTTGTTTAATACTGCATGTTCTTTAATGTAGTTAAAACGATGAAATTTAAAACAAATTTAGTGCTTTGAACCTGCTTGGTTGTTGCCTATGGTTTCATGGAGTCACTTGAGAACAGGCAGTGAACAAATTCAGGAAACCAAGCATTTTTTCAGGGAGTAAATAATAGTGATTTATTGCAGACACATGGTCCATATCGTAGGCACAGTAAACAACGCATGAGCACAAAAAATTGTTAGCCGTAACTCATTACAGAATAGGTGTTTCAACATGGTGATACGGATAGGAGAAAAAACAACATTTTTAACATCACCCCAATTGTAGCATCAATGTCATACACGCACCATATCACAGGGATACAGTAGTGTGAGACAAATGACGGTATTCTTACATCAAAACTTTGAGGTAATCAGCTAACCGTTAAAAGGAGCATGAAGTAAAGCGATTCATGCTAGCCTGTGTGTGTTTGCTCTACAGTTGGCAAGCATACGTTGGCATACAATAGGCACGAAATAAAGCGTTTTTTTCTGCAGGAGAGCACGGATCGAATGTGCCTCGGAGCTTGTTTACAGCACAGTATAGCGATTTCATTGGTCTCTGATTATCACAATCGCCATTCAGTGATAAACTATAACGTGTTTGAAACTTTCTAGTTTGTTGATGGTGAATGCAGAGAAATGGGTCGCAAAATTAGAGAAGTGGGGGGCGATGCCTACATGCTATCGCTTAACTTTTGTGTTGTTAACTTTGTTTTCCCAACTTTCAGGGTTTTTTAAGTTGTGTATCATGAATAGACCTACCGCTTCCCTTTTCGGTTATGTCAGTCATGCCGTAGTCTCAGGAATGTATCCTGGGTGGCCCGCATATCCCCTTCCTAGGCTTTATCAAAAGGGACACCGGAACAGGTTTAGGGCAGGGGCAGTAAAAGAGTTGAGGGCAATGAAAACTTGTAAACAATAAACAAATTGCTACCAATTATGCATGTTTTTGCGCAGCAACAACGTTGACCTAAAAAATATTAGCAGAAATTATAGAAAACCTAAAATTTATAGAAAATAAATTTCAGGGGTGCGCGAATAACTGTAATAAATTTGTTTCAAATCGATCTTGCTAAACCACAAAATTACCTATGATTCTGTTATGAAAAGGCACCTCCGCCCTTGTTGCCCCCCTTTTGAAAGGGCAGGGGGCAATATCCCCGTCATTTCACCGCTCTCCGGCGTTCCTGGAAATTACCTATAATGTTGTTATGTAAGGGCACCTGTGTCCCCGTTGCTCCCCCTTTCAAAGGCTGGGGGAAGCTCCCCGTCCTGCACCCGCGTTCCGGCGGCCTTGCTTACCACGGTTGGCTGAAATGATGACGTCGTCAGAGGGACTTTCAGACTTTCCTATGGCCTCCAACCCTACGTTCACCACCGCATGGGGCTGCTGCAGACCGCCTCCTTCACCTATGCAAAAGATTACAATAGAGTTTTGCATATTTTTCCTAATAAAACAGATTTTGCAACCATGTTTTACGGTCATGGATAGCACGTGAGAATCACAGCGAGGACGGTATCTAGGGTGGAGCTTCGCCCCCCTAGAAAATTTATCTCCCCCTCTGAAAAAATGTGTTGGACATATTTTAAAACTATTGAATATTGTTTAAAAAATGTGTCCACCTCTAAGAAAACTCTTTATCCCCTCTGGTGTCCCAAGCTGGTTACGGGCCTGAGCTGCAAGAGAACTACTTTACTTTTATTTCTGGGGGGATCTGGCCCCCCCACTTTTTGCCCAAATATCATAAATTTAAGTAACACAATTAGTATTGGGTCCAGTGACTCAGTAAATCGTTTAATGAAAAAAACGTTGCAGAATTTTCGCAGTATTTTGTCGATATTGTTTCTAGTGTATTATTTGTAATTTGGCAGGATTTCGCAATTGTTTGGCAGAATACACCGTGCACAGTCTGTCACCCTGCTATAGATTGCTTACCGCATTGGTGTTGTTGAACAGTGTTACCAGATGGTGTAATGCAACACAATTTTTCACACAGATGTTGCCATTTTACATGCTTGTGTGCATGGGCGTCGAAAGGAATTTTTCCAGGGGGGCACTAGTGGATTTTTCCAAACGTTTTTCTACGTGGGGCCAAAAGTGGAGAAATTTGGTTTTTACCACTCGAAATTAAGAAAACAGCGTTTTTTGCTGAAATTTTCAAATTCCTGCCCCTCTTCAATCACCCATATGCTTGTGTGTAGGAAAAGTTCATGCCACACCATTAAAAAATTTGGGTAATTTCAAGCGTTTTAACACCATTCCAAATAGTGAAATTTTACTGAATCTTATACGCAAAATGAAATATTTGACAGATCAATTTTAACTGTGTTTTTGTTTTTATATTGGCAACGCTAAATAGCTATATTTTTATTTCTGCATTGCCAACACAATTGGCATCCTTACGGTAGAGATGGCACGGGCCGCTAACAGTCCAGTCTTCGGGCCGTCCGCTAGGGGTTTTGAAACAGTCCGCTAGCAATTTTTTTAGCGGTGACGTCATTCCGGGCCGCTACGGGCCCCTGCAGTCTTGTCGCCAAAAATTTTTGTTTTTTGCAAAGTTTCATAATCTAACAACGAATATTTTTTGCTGCTGTTCTCTCCATTTCACCGTTCTGCCAACGTTCCGTTTTACTTGTTTCCACGCAAATCAGTGAACCATGTTAGGAATCAACCAAAGCAACCAACATTTTCATTTATAGTCTGTCGCCGATGTTTAGGTTTAGGACAAGTATTCCCAAACTTTCTACGGCCATGTACCCCTTCAGCATTTCGTTATATGAGCATGTTCCCCTAAAATTTCTTATGACAAAATGGCTGAGGAAAATAAAAAAATATATTTACTGTACCAATAAGCATCTACTGATTTTGAAAATAATATTCACTGATGTTGACCTATGTATAAATGGGAATATTTCGAAATGAATAATATGCAAACATAACTTTTCTCTTTCATTGCTAATCTCAAATGTGCCCTTTCAGATAAGAAAATCTATCCCTAGGGGTATATGCACCCCGGGTTGTGAACCCTTGATTTGATATTAGGGGTTAGTCTTAGGTTAGGGATTAAGGCAGGAGTCACCAAACTCCTGCCTTAGACTCAGAGCTGTTCTTGGTACAGATTCATGCGAAGGTCTACCAGTTTGATACACACACTTCTGAAAATCAGAATTTGCATGATTTATCTTCATATGATGTTATCATTAAAAACAAAAATTGAAGATGTCATTGTAAAGAAACTGATCATGCTTATGCTATTGTCAGAACAGGCCACGGGCAACCCACATGGTCCATACCGGCGACCTGGTTCCGGCTGGCACCATGTTGGTGACCCCTGGTTTAGGTTTGGTACGTTAGGCTACTAGCAAGTGTAGTGCAGCCTGGGGCACTCTTGTCATGTGTTAGTGTCATGTTACAGGCATCGGGCAAATAAGTTTTCAAAAGTGATTAGTGAAGGCCCCCTGGCGAACCTATGTCATGTGTCTATTTTGCCGCCATCTTGGCAGCAAAATAGCCCGTAATATAAAATAGGCAGTATCTATTTTGCCGCCATTGTACTGCTCACTTTATATTACAAGCCACGGGCCGGTCCGGGTCAGAAAATAAGCTGTAGGTTAGCATAAACGAGCCGGGCGGTTTCATGTTAGCTCTGGGCAGACTGGGCTGCAAAAGTGCTGGGCCGTGCCATCTCTACCTTACGGACAACTTGCTAGTTGCTACGTGTGTTATGTCTTGTCTTTGCATTCCGTATCTAATGCAGATGTAGAATGAGTATTTGGTCATGATACTTTTGTGTTCAAGATGAAGAAAAGTTGTGATTTTGAATGTGTTAAGACAAGTATCAATGCTGTGTCATTTTTGCCTGTTTTTTAAGCAGTTCGTGGTGTTTTTAACAGCCCAGTGGCTACTCCGGCACACGAGCTCCTCGGGCTTCGCCCGAGTTTTCGATTACAGTTTTTATCGGAGAACGCAAGCTTGTTTGCTTTAGTATGTTTGTTCCACCACCCACGGTTCCAGTTCACTAATTTGCTAACTCGGCCTCTTTTCTTTGGGCCTTGTCACTGTTCACGTATTTTCGTTCTATGTCTGGCCTTTCGCGTTTAGGTTGCAGATTACCTGAATAAAACAATATCGTTCGTAGTAGGCGCTCTCACGACTTAGTTCGCTCGCGCTTTACTCGAGCTCATTCATTAGAATCCGAGCTGTCCTATGCAGATAAGTATTTTGAAACATAATTCATATCGGGCTGAATGTTTTTTTGAAGCAATGGATTTGTACAGAACATTGGATTTGAAGTTCAACCCAGTGGATAGTTCCCATTTCGAGAGTAATTTCAAACGAACGATAAATTGTCCAACAACTCGGGCTAATATGAATGAGCCTAGTAAGCGAATGACTTCCTGGCGCTACAGTGGCGATTTTAGAATGAAAAAAATGGGGAGCACTGCGGGGCCAAGGAAAAATTTAGGGGAGCCAACATACATGTCTCTCCTGCATGGTGATTTTCCACTGTAATGAAGATTGATTTGCTATGATTAAACCTATCAAACCCAACATAGGTTTGTGAATATCGTCAGAACTGTCGCCAGAAAGTTTTACAAATCGTTTAAAATTTTGTTGGCTGAAAGTTATCTGCAGTATATGTGAATCAAATGAACTTGAATGTGAAATTAAGCAAAAACTGGGGGGCCAAGCAGGGGGTCAGCCCAAAATCTGGGAGGGGCCATGGGCCACCCAGGTCCCCTCTTAGAACAGCCACTGTGCCGTTATCATTGCTCTGTGACGTACGTTACTCGACAATGGAGAGGTTATCATGAGAATTTCTCAGTTATTGTTACAATAACATCACGTCACAGGGCAACGATAATGCCAGCCAGAATGACAGAAAATGGAAATTTCAGTGACGTAAGTGTCGAACGGTTTTATTCAGTCAGTCAGAATAAATCGTATGATTAGCGCGAGTGACGCTGATGACCTGGGTCGCCCCTGTAACAGCCTATTTGAATTTCAGGTGGTTCACCGATACGTTTTCATAGTGGTGTAGTTTTGTCTAAAATAGTGTAATTTAGACCTTTATTCATATGGTGTATAGATAATGACGTAATACTTCAATGCTTGTGACGTCATAGTTGCCAATTTAAACCACAAAAACTTTCTATAGTTTTTCAACGTGCACTTGTGCCCTCACTTTGAAAAAGTTTCCGCCACCCATGGCCATGGCTCTCCCGAAACAAACTTGCTCAGATTTTTTTTTGGTGCTTTATATCAATTTCAAGTGTTCGATGCCGACTGGTAGAAGACATTTCACGTCGTATCCTGTTGAAATAGACCAAAAATTGACCTGTGACATCAAAATGATCTTTGTGCAAAATAACTAAAAAGTGAACCGTGACGACGTCAGTGCCTGACTCCTCCCGAAGAAAATTCTTGACTGTGCCACCTACTGCACTTGAACTGAAATATATTTAAAACCGACTGTGCAGCGACATTTAGTTATGGAATCACAATGCAACTGCGATACTTCCCTTCCTGACAGTTGTGATTACTCTGGAGATCTTGTCATTGCTCTCCCATTGACACAAGGTAGCGTTGAGGAGCGTTGATGAAAAAAGACACGGTGGAAGCAACTTTGTTTTCAAAGAACCAGTGTTTGAACCACCCATAGGCTTAGCCGGGGGGCATGCCCCCCGAAATTGTAACATATTTAGTCATTTTGTGCTATGAAAGGCCGTATCCCAAACAAAATACTGTTGCTCGCCCAAAATTAAAAAAAATTAGCCTCCCCAAAAAATTTTTAGATGGCTACGCCACTGGAACCACGAAATCTCTGCAGGTACTAGTTCGTCAGAAGCGCACCTTCCCACCACCATCGAGGCTTGCAGAAACGTTTTAGGAGTACAAGAGTGTTTTTCAACAACTCAGCAATTATCCTCAAGCTCATCTGACTGGAAAAAACACATTTTTTGTATTTCGAAAATATATGATTTTTCGAAAACAAACATAATATTGCTTAAAGCTCGTGCTAACAAACTCTATCACTTATTCCAAAAGTAGTTTCATGCTCATGAACTACCCTGACAATAGGCTGTCAATTTACAAAAAATGTGGAAGGTATGCATAATAAAGACACCAAAACGGCTAGGAAAATGCAGAAAGTAGCCCTTGTTTGCTGTCCGGTTGAAGATCAAAATCGTATTCTGGCCGACACTTTCGCGGTTCTACATGCAATAGGAGTAAGTTAGATTGAGACATGAAAATATGTTATTTTCAAGGATATCTGTGCAGTTTTCAAATACAAAAGGTACTGAAACCCATATTGGGCAAATGATAATCACGCCGACAATTCCTATCACAAGCCAATGAAATGTTGTGCGATACTGTTGCACCTACAAGTGCATATTCTAATTTGAGGTAATTAGCTTTTCTTGTCACACTTCAGGTACACCTGTCCAAATTAGCCAAATATGTTTTTTTCGCTGCATGTCAAGGTACGCAAGGCTAAATGGGGTAATTTCACCCCCTTACTCGAAAAATACAAAAGTTACGCAGATTTCGACAGGACTACTCGACAGAACGCATAAAAATGGCGCTACCGAAAAAATCAAATTTAAACGTTAAATTTAAGTATTTCTGAAATTAAGTTTGTTGACGATATGAAAAGTACTGCTGCCCAGTTTGGGCGAAGTGACCTGAGCAGTGCGTGCTTTATTCATTGCATGTAACACGAATTGAGGGGCGCATCGGATCCAGCTCAGCGTTATTTTTATGCAACAAAGTTTGTGCACGAAAATCTTCGACGATTTTTTTTGCTTTCTGAGTTTCAGAGATTGGTGCGGTAGAGCTACTTCAGTTCATTCAAAGAATTTACGTCATTGCATTCGGGGTTTTAAGCCTCACTGACTCTTTGCCAACATAACCTTTGTGCTTCGTCACGGTGTTTCTCACCAGTACAATTAGTGTTGCAAGCTGCGACTACACTTTCTCCAAACTAAAGATGATCAAAATTTACCTTAGAAGTACAATGAGTGAAACGAGGATAAACAATCTCGCTGTATTTTCAACCGAGCGAGAACTTGTTGAAAAGTTAAACCTTGACATGGTAGTTGAGGATTGTGCGTTTCCGTCGCGTTTCGCCGCATTTCATGTCTTTTTTTATAGCATGTAATGCGGTGTTGCTATTCCTCACAGTCCCGTCGGAACGTGGGGGGCTTTGGTGGGCTTATCCCCCCTAAACAAAGATCCAAGCCCCCCAAAAATTGAAACGTGAAACACTATAAATCAGTGGAGTTTTGGTTAATTTTATAATGTCAAGCCTCCCCGCAGAACCACGAAGCCCCCCTATGGAAAACTTTCTGGCGACGGTTCTGATTCCCCAACGTCTGTTTTAGAGCATGTGCTATTTAGTGTTTTGAGAGTGTTGCAAATAGGCTTTCCGAATTTTCTCGTGGTTAAAAAGGTTTCATGATCTTTGGTAGTTGTGCTAGGAAGTCGGACAAATAGAGTAAACCTCAATTAATCCGGATTCGCTTTGACCGAAAATTTTATCCGGTTTAGTCTAAGATCCGGAGAATCCGAAGATAGTTGTTTCTAGCCTGACGTCATCTACGTACTGAACTATCGGTGACAATCACTTTAACTTGAACACATATACGAACGCTTACATCCTAAAAAGCTCGAAGCAATAAATGCCTGGCACTTTGCCCTGGAAGGTGTTTATTATATCACAAGAGCATTGGAAATGATCAGACAAATGTTTTTCCACGTCACAGAGGAAATGTGAAGTTTGCAGTGAGTCAATGATCAACTTCTTATGCAATCAGTTTTTTTTGTACGAAACGCGACTATATTGCGGGAACGCAAGTTCAGAATACAGTAGGTTGAAAATATGTATTACAGACAGAAAAATATGGGTCGATAAAAAAAGCATCTGATTTCGTGCTGAGCTAACCTTTTGTCCAAGAATTGTAGCTGGCGGGTCTGATGCTAATCAATGGTCATCTATAGCATAGCCTATCATAGAGCTAATCTAGCGCACTTCATTTTTAGCCTACCTGACATGTCGGCTACGTTTTACGGTTAGGTTTGCTGTTTTGGAATTTACGCTGCCACTGAGAGCTCTAACCTAGCCTGTAGTCAACTACATTGTAAGTTCGTTATTTTGATGTCTTCACTACTAATAAAATGAGCTGCACTCATCCACGAAAGCTTGGGAAAATATAGTATCGTCTGTTGATTATTCAACCTTTGTCCACCAGAAGCTCAATCCTACCCAAACGAAACAAGAGTTTAAATACTTGCGCGCGATTTACGCACTGTATTTGCTTCATGTAAATACTTACGCATTTATGTAACATTGGGAACATATTTTTGTATAAAAACTTGCTTTTTGGAAGTTTCATTTTTAGTGACATAAACACATTCGGACTGCCCAAATTCCGCAAAGTAAGCTTAGCATTTAATCTTTTCGTCCTTATCCCTGTGCAAGAAATGGTTTGTTTAAACGTTATCCAAAAACAATCACCCCAATGGACATTTGTGTCGGGAACCATCGATCAAAAAACGTATCTGAAAAATTTTAGAGGGGGTTCAGCCACACCCTGGATCCGCCTATGGGTAATCCTTTACACATGCACACACAACACTGATCAATAGATTGAAACCGTGGTGCCGGGGCGCGCCTTGACCGTTATTGTCAACGTAACACGCTATGTCCGTGTGTGACGTAATAATTGTCTCTACGCTTAGCCGAATGTTGCGCGCAGTTGCGGCCGACGTCATCACAAATATAAAAGTTTGTTGTTGATTGCGAGCACGCTTGTGCTGCGTCTGAAAGCTGCCGAATCTTTCCTAGAGACCAGTCGGTGCACTAAAGAACACTAGCGGGTACGTGCAGAAAAATCCGGTTCAAGAGGTGGGAAAATAGCAGATTTGATCCAGAATTGGCGAAGATCCGGATAAACCGAGGCTTACTGTATGTTCGTGGAAGGGATATCTAGGACTTGTAGGTAGCCTATCCCTGGTTTGTCGTATTAAACGAAGCCTTCCAATCCGGTAACTCACAGTGAAAGCAATTTGGCACTGTGGGTTTTTCCGACATCCAAATATAAATTTTTTTTGATCGTCAGTACAATTGATTGCTGTGTTCGTGTTAGCAAATTTAACAAATTGTGAAATCTTGTTCAAATTAAACCATTACGCTGACATTTTAGTGCTGATATCTATTTATTTGTTCTTTTTCATTCTTGTCTAGTTTGTTGACTAGAGCAGTGCTCTTCAATCTTTGTTGCTATGGTGCATCCTTGAAGATGTTTTGACGGACTCACGCAACCTACTTATTGAAACGCCAACCGTGTCCACCACATAATTGCGCCCATGTCTCTAAGTACCCTGGCCTAAATAAGCAAGTACCCTAATTCAGTAACTCAGGTACCTAATGCAATTGATATGAATAACACATAATCAACTAAATACAACAATTAGCTTGACATGTTCAGATGGTTACGCACCACACTTTAAAATGTGCAAATCTAGTTTAAATCCTGAAAGTCATTGGTTGATTAATGGTTCATTTTTACTAACAAAGTTTTTGTAAGAAGTATCAGTTTAGTGTGACAAGTTTGTAATGCATTCTTGTGAACCCTTTCGTGGTGGTGCACCCTAAGGTGAACCGTGCACACTGGTTGCAGTGCGCTGGACTGGATGACCGATACGGCCTTTCACCAATCCTATGTGACACAGTGACAGTTTACATTCATCAGTTATTTTTATCATTGTGTTTTAATTTATTCTATTGTTCACTGACATTGTTTTCCTTTATTTTAATGTTCACTGACCACACCAAAAAAAGGTGTGGGAACGCCGTTCCCACCCACTACACCCCTGGCTACAATGCTTGCTTAAAGAATTCAATAAGTGAAAATATTTTATTCGTGACTAGAGGTTTGAGCCAGGGAAGAAACTTAACTGAAGGAGGCTCACTGACCACCGTAAGGGGTCCACTAACCAACACTCAGTAGAAAGTTATGAAATAATAGTGCACCCAGATGTGGATGTCTATAATCGAATCCGAAATTAACGGAAAGCACTCCGAAAATCCACCCAAAATAAAAACCTACTTAAAACCAAAGAATACTAAATACCGAAATATAAGCTACGTGGGGGCCCATTTCTTTAGATTTAGCTTGCCAGGGGGGTAGGCGGTTTGCACCCTTGCCCCCAGTTAGTTACATCACTATAATTCATGACAAGGCTACAGATAAACCGCAGCGTGATATTGCATCAATAACAGTTGTGCAATTACAAACCGGTCTTCCTATTTTCTGCGAACAGCATTCAAGTGTTTGTATTCTTCATAGAATTAACTCGGCCCTTACATTATTTCTATACCTTCTGAGTCGCTAGGCGCAAGAAAGACATTGTTGAATTCTTGTGAGATTTACGTACTGGTTCCAGCAGCAGTTCTGCATGTCAAAAGTAATACACCGTGCAGGTTGTTCTCTTTTGCTGCATCTGTCATTGGCATTTCCACATACAGCGTTACTTCATTTTAATAAACTTCGGGTAAGCGCATAAACCGCAATGCTTGATAAGCGCAGGTGAATTAATTACAGTCTAAAAATACGTGTGTTACAGTTTGTTTAGAGTGCAAGTTTTGCTCAGCCTGCTATGCATAACGCTGGTGACATACTATAAATTCTACTATGCTGTATTGTGTAAATTATTTCAGAGGGTTCTGGTGTTCATTGTAAATTAAAACTACAAATTGCACATTTTAATCGACACCTACATTTAGGTATTTATCAACGTACTGGCAGCAGTTTACAACTGCAGGTTTGCACCTTCTAGTTTGGAAAGTTGTTACTGATTTCAGCAACCTTTGCCGAAAAAAACTGCGTTAAAGAGCGTTGATCAGTCGGAATCTAAAAACTTATCTATATATAAGTTTGAAGTTCGACTCCAGAGTCAGATAAAAAAATTTCCGACTCCGAAGCTCTGGTTTTTGCCTACAGCTTTGTGTTTTCTATTCTTACCTGGTGTTGCGGATTTTTTACTGAAGATCTAGTGGTTTGGGATTCAACTATGTAGCGGTGAATTAGATTAGGGTTCTATTGATTAAACTTGTTGCTTGTGTGGCTTGGAGCCAGTTGATGTATTCAGTAGACACCACATTAGAAGTAATTTCCCCTCTGCCTGCACTGCTGTTATGAACGGCTAACAAGTGTATCCCACTACGTGGATTTGGGGAAAGTACGTACATCTACACGTATATCGTTAGTTTTACGATGACTGAAGAAAACAAAAGCTTCGAACACATCACCAAAAGCAACAAGTACAACGAACGTGGCGGTAGCTGTACATTCTAACCAAATAAATCACACAGCGTGCTTGCGTGTGTGCTCAGTCTATAGCACGTTGTCCGTTGCTTCGGTGCATTTGGTCACAAATTGGTTACAACATCCAAAAAACCGTGTTTTCGCAAAGGAAAAACGCACACGAAAAGCTGATCCGATCACCGAGACAGTGACAAACGAGAACGGGGGGATGCTTCCCCTTCAGCAAACGCAAAATGTTGTCACAGCAAAGCAGTTTACAAACCAACAGGTAACACTTGCCGGACACGAGCTGTCCTTTAGATGTGCCGAAACTGTTAGTCATCATCGCGAAAGCT
>Ga0210059_1003109_pt1 | contig 26432 bp, 16 predicted proteins | sample Ectturendosymbi2_FD_188042 | JGI IMG/M metagenome (GOLD analysis project Ga0210059, IMG submission 188042) | Ecteinascidia turbinata endosymbiont from Florida, USA - Sample 2 (SPAdes) (version 2) | ecosystem: Host-associated > Tunicates > Ascidians > Unclassified | place: Key West, Florida... | reverse complement strand
TAGGGAGGTCAAACAAACTTAGCTTTTGTAAATACCGTCCTTGCTACGTCTATGATCGAACTCACGTAGGAACTTCGGATGTAGCTAAATACGGCATTGTTTAGCCTAACAACTAAAACTTTTCCGTAATAAATGTAGCTGTAGCTGCAAAATGTTTTGCGGTAGAAATGTGGTGTAGCTGTGAAATGATAGTGTGAAGTCTTCGTGTTTCAAACTTGCTTGATGTTGTGAGATTTGCAAGTGTGAATCTGTTTCCATGAAGTATTCATGAATTAAAATTAACTACGTAACTGCAGCTGTAATATGTTGCATGGTGGTAATGTAGCTGTGATTTTATACTGTTTAGGTTTTCATATTTTCCGTTTGTTTCATGCAATGAAATGCATATGTTGCATCCTGCCAAATTTTATTGCTTCAATTTAATGCTGTGAAATGAAGTTTTCATGAATAGTACTGCATAATTCACTTGTGCTAATGCAGTGCAGTGAAGCACTGCCATTTTTATAAAATATTCTTGTTGAGGTTATAAATCATTTGTCATTGGAAATGTGCATTTGTACACATTCCTTTGTAGTTGATTATATAGGCTGCAGTATTTGCGTGTATCAGTCTCATATTGCTATTTTTTCTCAGCATGCTGTGTTCAATGCATATTTAACTGTCTAAACTGGAGTGGATTTTTGGTTTTCATAATGTGACTTTACAGTAGAAGCTGTAAGCGTTTAAGTAAGTTGTAGTATTATAAGTACAACATGTTGCAGTGAAGATTGCCAATGTGGAAGGTTAAGCTATATGCTATGTATTAAATTGCCTGCTTTCCTTCTCCTATTACTTGAGACTTGACCTATTTGCGGCAATGTAATAGTTTAGATCGTAACCCGATATTTTCCAGATTGACTACCATTGTGGCCAACACAAATGCACACATCTATGCTAGAGAAGAACAGATCATAACTATTAGGATGATCGTGTTAGAAGAATAAGTTTATAAAGCATACAAAAACTTGAAAATGAAGATTCTAAACAACGCCTTCCAAGCGTGGTGGCATGAACAGCAATTTTTGGGAGGATTTTATTGTAGTTAGCTAACATTTTTCAATACAATAAATATTACCATTGTTCACATGTAGCTATGAAGAATATTGATTGCTAGTTGAGGGCGTACGGCTTTGAACCCCGATAATTGGCAGGCCTAATTAGGCATGCAGAAACTTTGATTAGTTTACAATGGTACTATTTGGTCTTAACATTAAGACTTGCTGTTTACACGTTATTTGGGAAAGCAAGATCAAATTTGGGCAAAAATTTTTTGCATCCCCAAAAATATTCACTCCCGTACACTTGTGGATAACCCGCCCCGTCAGGTTAAAATATCGGTGATGCTTTCGAACACGATTGCGCAGAACATCATGCATTTTTGTAATGCAATGTATGTCGAACAAATGCAAAGTCAAGAAATCAAGAACAGCAACTTATGAATCTTGAAGCTCGTTTAGACAATAATTTTTGATTTAAAGTGGCCAATAAAACAACCCCTAGCCTTGCGACAAACTCCGGAGGAATCTGCCTGCTTGTTTCTCCTTTCATACTTTTGCGATGATTCGAACTTGCACATATCTATCTTTCAATAATTGTAGGCCGCAGGAATGACGAAGTGAATCCATCTGCAAATTATTTCACAAGGAAATTACTCATCTTCAATTTTGCAAAGGCAGAAAGAAGAACTTACTGGCGACACTTTGACATTAAAACAAACAAAGTACGAAAATACACAAACTGCGGCTAGGAACAAAAAGCAAGAGTGGAATAATTTAGCTATTATAAATAGCATGCTATTTGGCCATTTCACCTTCATTCGTTCTTGAAGATGTGAGTCTCTAGGAGTTCTAGATATCCCTGGTCTGTGACTCTGCACAACCTCCACTCTCAATGCGCCTGTGATCAGTGTGCGCGATTGATTACCTTTCATATGCAGCAGGTGTGCATTAGAGTCCTGCGCGGGTTGAATTTTTTTGTCCACTCCCGCCCCGCAAGTTTTAAACCCGCCCCGCACGAATTTGAGAAATCTTGCCCGCTGCATCCCGCAGACTTCTGACCCGACCCCCGCACTGTTTCCGTCCCAAACCTGCACCTGTCACTCTGTGTCTGAAAACCACTAAAAACTCATCGAATGCGTTTCATCGCTAGTAGCAATTTATTCAGTGGTTCATTTCAAAGCCAACGGAAGGTATTGAAAAACACTTACCGCCAATCAACACTACTGAGGACGTGCCAGGCGTAATCCTTTGTTTTGTTGCGTGGGATAATTCTGCGCTCGTGCACAACCAAGGCCTCCTAGAGAGGACTAAAGGCCTTATGTTTTCTCTAAAAGGCCTTGGCACAGCTCGACGCGGTAACTCCTGGGCGCAATAAAACAAAGAATCGTGCGCGACTACTCCTGGCAACTTTTCAGTGTAAATTGGCCTTAAGGTAAAAATGTGAAAACTAGTCAAATTTCAGCGCTTCTTTCTCAGAGCACTGTTGAAAAATAGCATGTCGTTTTCCGAGGACCTCTTTCAAATGTTCTCTTCTGCTATTCACGACATGATCATCGATACTAAACACTCGTTCATTACTAGCCCTGGTTGCCATCACGCAGAACGTATTTCCTACAAGACCACTGAGACCTGGAAACTCCAATCTGTGGTCTCGTCACCACTGGATAATGTCTCTACACCAGCTATGTCAAACCCGAGGCCCGCATGCTGCCATTACTCTTTTCATTATTGGGTGTGTACAATACGACACAGGCCCGTCGCCAGGATTTGGCAGCAGGGGGGGCCAAAAACCAGAAGGGGGGCCACATTTTAAAAATACAGTAGTGGATATATGCAGCAACCGGGCGTCCAAACGTGAAATGGGGGGTCACCGATTTCAAATGGGGGGCCGGCACCACTGGCGATGGCCCTGCAACGACAGCCTGACTTTATTTTTACAATCTCAATTCGACATTTTCGATGCAATGTCTTATAGTGGATGTTTTTCGACGTGTCCAATAACAGTAGTGACACCTCGGTGCAAAACTGATGTCTAGTGTTCTGATTTTTGCTCGTGTTCCTCTGCACTAAATTGATTTCTAACTACCCTTGTTCTTCCATCAGCACTAAATTTACCCATTGCATCACAGTTTGGGAGTGATTGAATTAAAAGTGCTATACAGTCGTTACCATTCAAATGCTCTCGGTAGCTTTAAACTAAATTTTGGTTTGGCAAGATGAAAGTAAACCCTTACCAAGTAATGTGCGGCCCTCACGAAGATAGTGACATAATTTTTGGCCCAGTAAGGCATTTCGGTTGGCATAATAGCTGCTCTGCACCTTTGTGCCACATGCTCTGCAGCATTAATTTTTTGCTCAAGTCACTTTCATATGCATTGAGTCAACTTTCCCGCACAAAGAATTTCTCCTCCCGTGCCTGCCCCGCACGCATAACTCTGCGGGTACCCCCGCACGCATAACTCTGCGGGTACCCGCAACCCGCGCAGGAATCTAGTGTGTATGTCATTTTTAGTGTTTATTTTTACTTCGCCCATGGCCAAGTACTAATGCAACGACAACTTGTCATGCAGTCAAAACGTGAAGTATTGACGACACTGTGGTTGCTGATGACAAGTACCTCTAGTTTCTACTGAAAATTCCAGCGTTGAGCTGTACATGGATGGTCAATCGTGTGAATTGAAATCACCTCACGTGAAATATAACAAACGCCATGAATTGAAGTACAGCTGGAAAAAACACATATCAGTCGGGTGCTCGGTCTAACTTGAACGAAGACTTGCTTCAATTTCCATTAGAAGTTACGGCCCTCCGCTAAACGCAACATTCTCAAAGTGTCCCCAGAGCCAAATTAATTGCCCACCCCTGATCTAGAGCCATCTATTCATTTCTATTTGCATGTTTCAGCATCACAAAAAACTAGCTTAGTTGACTCGGCACGAGCATTGCAAAACCAACCCTCCTTTCCCAACGCGTTGCAAACTTTGTTCACAAACAACTGGTACAAAATATTTATTCAAGTGCCGCGAGAGTCTTTCAGCAAGTCACTAAACGCCGGTGAGGAAAAAGCAAAGACACTGTGCATCTGTTGTTTTGCGACGGGAGAGATCATGAACGGTCAATCAGAGTTACGAAAATTCCTTTCCATTCACTTTATTCGCAATTTTGTCGGAGGGACAAGATGGGCAGAAAATATCGATGATTCAAGGCAGACAATGCAATTTCGGAGAAATTCGCAAATAAGAAACTGCGCAATAGCAAGAAGTGTGTCCTATGAAATTAATACAGTATAAGACGTAGTTTAACCATCTGCGCAAGACTGCAAATATCGGAGAATTTCACAAGGAGGTACCACCAAACCTTTCGATCTTCATGAAAAGCCACGGAGTTCGTTATAATTTTGAGAATTACAAAGTTGCCATTTTAAGAATTCGGACCTACAGTACTGCAATCGTCCCGTCTGCATTTTCCCACTTGCTGCCCGAGAGGTGCGATTCCGGAAGCAAATGGAGAAGAGCTTAAGCAGTATCTCGGAAAATTTTGCAGATGGTTTGAGCATCATCAGTTTTCAGCAGATCGTGATTGTAATGCGCAAGGTCCGTTGTCAACCGATAAATTTATTGGGCTTGCTTTTCCGAATCCCACCTAACCATTGATACTCGGGGGTAATTCGTTAACGCCGCGGCACAATAAGTCTGCTAGAATTCAGCATAATGCGACCACCACCACGACAACCAAATTTTCTTTGTTCACACAGAAATGTAGGGTATTTTTTTTCAGCGAACAATGGGAGCATAGCAGTCTTAAGAATAAGCGGTAACTTTTGGTTTTGTTGTGGCAATATATACTTGGCTTTATACTTAAACGAGTCAACGATCCGCACATGGATTTTGTTAGCGCGCTTCTGTTGCAGCCGACTTTGACTGTTTCGCAATTCAGCGCAGACATTGGGTGGTGCAGAAAAACTCGGAGGCGATGTGAGAAACGGGACTGAGCAGCCAGGAACTACTTGGTGCGAAATACTTTTGTCTTGCTTTCGCCAGGCCATGGCCCGATCTGGCCCAAAACTTAAGCACGAAGCTAACGCTCACTTCGCTGTCATATCGGACAAGAAAACAGGAGCGTTCAGGCCACGAGGGGGCGCGTCGCTGCCAACCGATGTGAAGCTTCTGTTGTCGCTGACGTATGATGTCATGCGAGAGAAAAGAAACCGTCATGAACAACATCAGACAGGTTGAAAAAGGGAATCCACAGAAGTCTAAAAAAACACCTTCGAAAGACCAATATTTATGGTGCTTTTTAGTGATTTTAAATGTTGCAAACAAGAATAAATTGGTGTCATTCGACTTTGGTGCAAAAACACAACAGTTTGTTTGTGATCTGTAGTCTCAAGGTCACACGACCCGTGAAATATCGGAAAAACGGATGGCATGAGCAGATGAAGGAACTGGCAAGATTCTATGTGCTATATATTCGTGGAGTTGTGAAGTCAGGATCGAGCCGTGTCCGTGACAACCGATCTTGCGATCAAGTCGAGTCATCACCTTCGATGTGACGCAAGAAACCACGCGAAATGTTGCGCAGCATGCAATGTCGGGGCTATCGTGATAACAAATTATTCCAGAAGCAAATGTAATGTTAACAAATATCTTTTCGCGCAAATCAATGACACATGAGCAAAAACAAGTTGATGTGAAACGTCAGCACGCAGCCTGGTGTAATAAAACGGAGAAAATTCGAAAGGAAAGGTAGATGCGCAACAAGAGAGGTCACGTCAAATGGCAACCTCCGTTGGAAAAAATGTTGCGTATCTGTCAACAGCAAAGGAGGTGGCGAGTAAACAGCGATGCGCAAATGTTGCCTTTGTTTCGTCAACAGTTGTCCGTTTTTTGGCAAGACAGAACGATCCAGAGTAGGTTGTTCGTTGGGAAACGAAGATGAAGTGAAGTGAGAAGCAAAATATCTAAGAATAGCTTGTATCGAACTCACCCGTGCAAAGTGGTTGCTTGACCTACAGAAGTAACGTGTCGTTCGTTGCGGCAGGAAATTCGGCAACGAAGGACGGAGCGCTGATGACAAATAAATACTAAAGATCGCGGCTGTGACACCTTCGTCAATCAATCGTCCGAGGATTTTCTGCTATACAAGCAAACAACTCACTATACTGCTTTACCGTAACTAGTAGCAACACAACGCACGCACCACTGGCAGGAACAAACGGGGGCAGCTTAGTGTTTGCAAGATACAGTAGCAAGTTGTACTGCGAAAATCAACTGCCAGGATGCAACACGACGGCGGGTTATGGGCTGGGCCGTCTCAGTAACGCACTGCCGTGCACAAGTGACGTGGTCAACACCTGTTCTGGCACGATGCCACAGAACTGCATAAATCAACAACGTTAATACATGGGCAGGAAACAGCAATATCGGAAAAAAAGAACAGGGCGCACCATGACGCTTTAGGTACTTTGCGCGAGTACGTTTTCATCAGAATTCAACGCGCTTTTAGTGAAAAACTGATATAAAATTACGGAGAAAAGAAAACGTATCAAACTGATTCTGTTGAATGTTCAAAACACACCGAAGTAGAAGCCTTCCTACGAACAGAAATTCCATGATTGAAGACCGGAAGTCGCGAACTGCGCATGCGCAACCACGATTCCGATGATGGCGTGAAAAAGAGCAGGTCCCGATGGCGCGATTGCGTTTTTGTGTCTGCAGCACACACACTGTGTCATGCAAAATTCTAAGAAGTGCAACCTAAAGTAAAGAGGAACGTTTGACATAGAGAATGAAGCTTGACGTAAACGGCGGAAAAGATTGAAGCGAAAATCCGTCTCTATCTACTGAACAAGCTGCCAGACGTGCCCGCTTTCGGATTTTTCTTCTTGGCATTAGTGCCTTGAACAACTGACGCGTATGAACTCCTGCTGCGTCTGCTCTGTTGTTCCTGAGCAAACTCCAAGTCCTCCAATCGCTGAAAGGAAAACATAAACGTGTTAAAAATCTGACAAGGTCTAAGCAACCGCGGAGTGAACGGTCGTTGTAGTCGCTACTCGCCAAGTGTACAAGTGTCGGCACATGGACAGTTTATCACCGGAAGGCTACCCTCATCCAGTTTAATACTGGGCTGGCTCCGTACGTTTAAGCCAAGTTCAACTGTTTTCTAGCGAATGACGGCGTGTGGCACATTCGCAAAAGTCCTCGGTGGTACTCAAAGGAAAGGTTGACTTGCACTGTTTGAAATTTCTAAATATTCCAACTACTTCATTATGAAGCCAGAAAGAGTCAATGCGTCACGTTGTCCCATGCACGCAAAACCGAAGCCAAGCCTAAATTTCTTGTCTGGTATACTACGCTAGCAGCTGGCCAGCCTGAAAACACAGCTCCAGTTTATTCCACGTCTCTAATTGAAAACAACCAAAAAAACAACTAACTTGGGTCAAAGCCAACTTCTGTGTAATGGTTTTGCGCAACAAGGTGTTCAACGTCCGCTTCTCCTCTTCGGCGCTCGCCAGGTGTCGCTGCATCGTGTCGAGCTGAGCGACGTATTCGTCACAGCGGGCGGCGAACATTGTGCGAAGTTGAGCGAAGGTCACCGCATCTTCCTGCGAGAGGAGACAAGGACGTCAGATTTGGTCAGCGACAACAATGCTCGGGTCTCTTCTGAGCAGTGCTGTGAAAGACGTAAAGCGCCCCTGCATGGAGCAGGTATTTGAGGGTGGCGGTGGATTTGGGTGAAATGAAACGGGTACGTCCCTCCTTATTTGAAGCCGACGACTACATTTGCAATCCAGTTTTTACATTGATGAAGTTCTCAAATCCCCGCAGAAACCCTCCTAACTTTCACGTCTTAGTTCCACTCATATACAAACAGAGTTGGTCCACACCTCGTTGTGCGATTACTAGCCTAGGCTAAAATTCTGGTTATTGACTGAAGAAGGGTTGAAATGCTTTTGATGCAATTATTTCGAATATTTGCTAAACCAGAAGTCTTCGCCTGAGTTTTGATTAACAAGTTTAACAACCATCACATCCCTCAAGAGACCATGAGACACATTTGAAAATCCTTTATTGTTCAAGGCACATGGCTGTCTTGCAATAAGCCACTTGGTTGACTCGTTTCGTTTTGTCAAAAACTTTGCTCATGTATCGCTAGGTTTCGAAACACCTGATTTTTTTCTTAATTTCATGTACTTAAGAAAACGTCAGGAATTTCTTCTTTTGTGACTTTTCTTAACTTTCGGAGATAAGTCGAATGGTATAAAAGTTTTTTTTCAAAAATTTCCCTGTGAGGAGGAAAATTTAATATCCGGGTCTCTTGTGACCCGAGGTTGCTTGTGTACCCCGCCAGGTACATGGGGTCGATACTGACCCAATATGCGGATTTTAACGCTTTTTACGGTCAAATAAAAATTACCCCCAAACCAACAGTCGTGCGGGGGTATTGCATATGAAAGTAGTCTTACATGGTGTTTCGCTGCGCACATAGGGTTTTTCTTTGTGAAAATGAACAAACGTTACTGCGGAAAAGACAAAAATAGTACGACCGGATGCTACGAGGTCACATGCACCGGAAATACGTATATCTAATTTCGGGTCCCACCTGACCAGTGGTAACTAAAAGCGTAACGCGCACTCAGTTACCTCAGCGGGGTTTGTCATTGTAGCCGTCGTCCACGAGCACGCCACGAAAGGCTTTTCACAATCTTTGCTGCTTGAGGTGAATCTTTCATTTCACTGGTGAGTTGCGCACTTGAGTTTTGCTCGCAAACAACTATGGTTGCGAGACAGCACAAAATTTTGTGAAATATAATACATCTTCAGCACAGGGAAGTGCTGGCACGAGCTGTGCTGAGTTGTCGGAGGGTTAAATTTTTGTTTTCAAATATTGTGTCATTCGAAGTCAGAAACGAATTTACTAAAGCACAAAAAACGTTTACCACAGTGTCACTTGTGTGTCAAAATTTTAAAAAATGGTAAAGCAGAAACCATTCGTGTGTCATGCATTATAATTTGGTAATATCCACCAATCTGTGATAGTTGCACTGCAAAAAGAATTCGTCGTTGGTACAAAAAATGAAATTTCCTGTACATACTTTTCGTAAAGTAGTACTAACGCCTCTGTACGTTCAGCAAATTGTTTATACCTGTAAGCAAATTTCCCAAGCATGATTGCAAAAACGAAACTATACAGTCAAGAAAATTGACTAAGCGTCACATAATTATGATGCTCGTATAATCATCCGTATGCTATCGAATGCAGTCTCGCCCCACGAGAGTTTAAGTTCCTTCTCAGCCTCCCGAACTTGAATTAATCTACAGATTTTCCAGAAATTCACACACAACATGACATTTATCACTGTCCTGTGTATGCCAACACCACTGATGCGTTATTGCCGTGTAGTGCCTATTACGTGTATGCTTCCACACAGCGCTTTCGCGGCAGATGTTAATCAATCTATCAATGAAATCAAAAATACCTTCAGGGCCTTAAGCTCTCCCCTCAGCTTAAGCATCGTGTCTGACACGAACATCTTCTCGTGTTGATATTTGCTTTTCAAGTTCTGGATTGCCACCTGCACAACGTGATTACGGAGTTAGAACGATTGACAACTGCACACAATAACAAGCATGCAAGAAGTGAATCAATCCTGCAACGTTTGATAAAACGAGTTGGCGCAGCTATGCAGCGATATGACCACTACTGACGCGGAAGGGCAGACGTCGCTTCTGAGCATTGTTCCACTCACTGCTCATCATCCAATGCAGGGAATCGTTACGCACAGTATGGAAAGCAAACAAATAATAAAACCTTGCATTCTTACTTCGGCCGTATGCTTGTTGGCCTTGAGCACAGTGCGCAGTGTGGCGATCTGCTCGCGCTTGGAACTAAGCAGGGACCGCAAACGTAAAACCTCCTCCTCCAGGACCCGAACCTGCGAAACGAATGTTGATATGCAAGTTCCTCTCAGCACGACAACGTGTTCAGACTGACGGCCTTTCTCCTGCGGTGAAAGTGAAAAGTGCACAAGGGGGGGTGCGAACTGCGCTACCTACTTGTTCTTCGCTTTCCGCAAGAGTGGCTTGGCCGGGGGGGTTGCTGACGTCGCCAACTACTTTCTCGGGGTGTTCCCCGGACCCGGTCAGCTTCTCGATCGCGGTTTTCAGGTACTTGACCTGGTCGCGCATGGTGCTGATTACGGTTCCGGGGGTGTCGGCATCGGTCGTGAAGGCCTTGCCGCCGTCGCAGGGGGAGAGCTCGTTGGCGCCTGAAGCAGAAACGCTCCGAATTAAACAAAAACGTTCTTAAATTGCGAACCACGTCACGGCAGCACAAGTTTGGGCGCTTGGCATTGCTTGCGGCGCGCGTTTTTCACGTGAGTGCGATTGATGGTGAGGCACGTCATGTGTCAACGTGTTGCTGAAGCAGCAGCAGTGAATTAACAAATCACAGTAAAAATGCGTTCGCGTGTTGCTGAAGCAGCAGCAGTGAATTAACAAATCACAGTAAAAATGCGTTCGCGTGTTGCTGAAAGCACCAAAGCAAAAAATGGCATGAATATCCGTTGTACTGAAATGAAACAAAGATTCAAGGAGTTTGATTAAAATCGTTTATTTTTTACTTCACGTTAATCCAAACGTATGACGAACCTCGGTACCTCGTTCTGTTTTTCTGCTTTAAAAAAACGCAACAATGTACTGTACATGGGAACTTTTCTGATCATCAACTGCTTATCACGCCCATTGCACGCCACATGCTCAACGATAATAATCTAAAGATACAACGAAAAGCAAACTATCTCTGCAATCATCTGCTCGGCTTGCAATTCGAAAAAAATGCGAGGATAAATCGTAATTTTTAAAGCCGAAAGTCGACTTAAACAACAAACTTCATGAAAAGATGGCCATACCTCCCGTAGCAGTGCATTCATCTTCCACTGCCTGGGTCTGCAGAAAAAAAGCGGCCAGGTCGGCAAAGCTGTCAAACCAACACAGAGCGCACAAACGTCAAACTTACTCCGTAACAACCAGGAAATAAAAACATGCGGTAAACAACAGACAGCAAGATAGAAAATTGGGCGCGCGCAGCAACGCTTGGTCACCACAACTGGCAACATGCCTGGCCAGTGAAGATGAACGATTTGCAGCGGCTGGCTATCCTCAGCCACTGCCAGTTTTTCTATGAATGGCACTGAATCCAAAGACTACCAGGGTCACCTTTACACGCTGCTACGCCGGTTGCGCACACCTAACTTTCACTGACGTAGTATTGATCTTTAAAATCATTAAGCTCTGTATCCTAAACGATTTCATAGCTTTGTAAGCAGCAAAAAGGGAGACTCCAACGCCCCCTTTCTCATCCACTTTAACCGCACACGTGGCGTCGCAGGCGTTTCACAGAATCTGATTGTGCGCAGTGTTGTTTAAAATGTTTTGGACCAAACAGACTTCTAGTTACTGAACCTTCACTTAAAACGAACAAGACCAACTACCACGAAAACACATGGTCAAGCGACGGATCAGCCAATTCAAGATGTATGCAACTTAGGAGCTGGCACTGAACACCGAAATCAGTAATACCTTGCTCTTGATGCTGTCCAGCACGATTCTTTGCGGCGTATCTCCAGAGGCGAGACAGGTGTGGTGATAAAGCTGCGATAGCTCGTCGCTCACAGTGGACAGTTCGTCAGACGATTGACGTGCTTCCTTGACCCGAGCAGCGATCTCTTCGCTGAGAGCCTGTCGCAATGCGGAAGATCGAATCAGAACAAAAACCACCAGTGCTTAATGATTATTATCTCACTTGAAAAGCCAACGGAGAAACATAGTCGTGGTGCTTGGACTCAGCTTAAATTTAACACAATCTTCTGGTACCTTACCTCGTCGCGCAATCCAGCTAAATCAAATTGGCTTAGCTGCAAAAGATGGGGTTGGCAAGGAAGGTAATTGCGTTACTTCCTGATTTTGGTAGAAAGTTGGGCACAATTTCTTTAAAATTTTGCAGATTGCTTCAAAAAGTACGCAAAATTTCTGAGGAAGTTTGAGCAAAGGTAATCTGCAAACACTATTTTATATTTTTGGGCAGAAAACCTGAAAGATAACGAACATGAGTGTCTCTAATTGGCCAGTGTCGACCACAAAACGGCAACACGTTGAATATATGCTTCAAGCCGCCAAATGCCCGCGATCATATTGACCTCGATTTCGAGCTGCTGCGCCTGGTTTTTCTGTGCGAGGGTTTGTTGCTTCGTCTTTGTTTCCTTCAAAGACACTTCGAGCTTCTTCACCGACTCTTGCCGGGCGGCGTCCTCTTCTTTCGACTTCTTCAGCTCGGAACGCAGACGCTCCGCTTCAGCAAACGCATCAACGAAGCGACTTTTCTCCTGCATCATAAAATCGTCATCTCAAGCAGGTGACGCGTGGTTCGAAGACACGACAGCTGTGCATCTGGTCGAGTCACGGCGCGGTCTCCGATTGTTGATTTGAGGTGCTGCTCTTTAAAATATGACGCGTCTCGGGACTTCCTCGTTCTCCCTCGGGTTTGCGTTGAGGAGTGCAGGAATCAAATTGTACAAACGCGTCTGGGACTTTGGGTCGTGAACGGAAGACACGTTAATTGCGTCGCTAAAGGAAGGTGATAATTTATACAACATGAACGAGGGTAATATTACTAGCAATTTCCAGGCCACACGTTTCTCAGGGCCAAGACAGAGGTCGCTTTAGAAAAACAGCGAGTTTTTACGATTTGGATTAAATTACTTGAAAAGTTCCACAACTTTCGATCGGAAGAAATACTTTACTTCGTACTCAAAGCACAAAGAGTTTACTCAGTGTTTTCCAGGATGCGTCACGCTTGAACAAGCCGGTCGTTCAAAGGGTTCCGGTCACTTATCCGGCGCGTGATTAAACTACTCACTGAAACTGCAGACAGTTCAACTAAGCAATAACACCGAAACTAACAGATGGCATGGCTTTTGCCCACGACTCAGGGCAGTAAATTTACAGACGGCGCTTCATGCAAAAGACCAAGGTGTGCAAGTATTATAAAATCTTATATAAAATGTCGGTGACGCCTAGTCCATTGTGAAAACTCACGGCGACTTTATTCATTTGCGGTCAACTCATGAAACGTACGTCAAAGCTTTATGACAAAGAACAATGACTTAAAATCCCAAGTCATTCGTTCTGAACTCTGGGGGGAACCATCCACTGACCTCCTCTGTCTGTTCCTCATGTTCGTCTTTCGCAGTTTCCAGCAGTCGTTGTTGCTCGTGCAAGCTGTTCAGCAACACCATCTTTTCTTTTTCGGCTTGATTGAGTTGCTGTTTCAGCTTCGTTACCTGGAGTAATTTATAATGAGTAAGACTGCACGTTGGACCCGATTCAGATTATTTCTTGTATTGATATTTCCCTACCGCCAGTGTCTAACATATTATTTCACCATGTTCTATGCATCGGCATAAGCGCAACCTTTCAAGTTCTTTTTGTTATTAATGGCATTTTCCATGACGTGTACAAGACCGGATTTCATATACAAAGAACCAATGAATTTTGAAAAGTGTCTGTCGAAAGGAATCCTTTCCCAGCAAAGAATCAGACACTAAAGATCTCACGGATCTCACGAGTATATATTTCGCCTACTAAGTAGGATCATCAGCTCTTATTCAAATATTTTGAAATGATGGACTTATTTCGAACCGCGAGTATTTGTTCAAGCAATTTAATCTGTATCGAACTGATGCAAGAGGCAGCGTGCGAGCGGTTGAAGAAAAAATTACAAATATGGTGCGAAATAAGCCTGGAAGCAAAATATTGCATGGTCTGAAATGGAAAAGGATGCAATACCTGATTGTTTTCACAAAACTTAATGAAATAACTTCTTGCACCACTCCTGCCACGGGGGCAAAATGTACGTGTGTGTCACATCTGGATGCTCTGCCTCAGAACGATAACTCGTTCTTCAACTCAATCATATCCAGGTGAAATAGAAATTGCAATCAGGTGGATGCGATACATTAAAGAGTAAATCTCTCAAATGTTCCGGGATTTTACTTACAAACCTCTTGTGCTTTTGGCCTGAGAGACTGTTCGGCCAACGAAGCGGCCAAACACTATTTTCGGATAAGCAGCATCTGAATTTGGTCTTGCCTGCTGTGGATAAATCTACCTATGGCAGATACTGCATCACCTCTGTTAAATTAAGCTCGCTCAACAGATCCTCTCCGTTGGTTTGCACTTTATTTTTGGACGGCATGGAGTGCAAAAGGTCAGAGGTGATGTGACGTATTACGGGGTGGTCGAGGTCATCATCATTATCATCACCAAGCCTGTAACGAATAAGATGGCGGTAGAAACAAGCGTGAGACTTATGCATAATATTCGAACCTGCAAAATGGACAATTCTCACCATTCCTACATCGCGCGTACATGTTAATCTTCAAAAAATCCACTTGCAGGAACACCACTCAAGCAGTTAAACAACAATAAAAAGTGAGAAACCGAGTCAACGCTCAGAAAAAAACAACATTAAACCGATTTGAATCTCATCGTGAGCCTGATTTTGCAGCTTGTTTCAAATCACGTCGTGTATATGATGCAATACGCACGTAAAGGAAGTATATTAAAGCTCTATGTGAGCAGCTAATTGCCTTCACAATGACGTCTTTCAGTTCATGTGTTCATTGATTTGCAGCAGCCAGAGCAGGTAAGAATTATTGTTATGATTTACTTTCAAAAACACGGCGACTGATGAATAACGTAAATTGAAAATCGAGAAGTCGCAACATTCTTGCTACATATGGTTCGAGTTGCAACGGTGCCGCACTAAGCGTGAGGTTTACAACTGCGTTATTCAAACCATCCAGCAAACTGGCGTCACAGGCCACTGCGCACAACCGAGTACACTGAGCAGGTTACACGTAACATGACGTACGAAGTCAGGGTCACCGACTGTGGCAGCTTGACCGATAGCATACAATGCGGAACATATCAAGGAGATACGCGCAGTTTGCCAAGCATCAGATGTGGCGCGAGCTGGAACGGTCCGTCGTGAAAGCAACCAACAACGGAGTCAACAATCAACGGCGTTCCGTAACGATATGCGGAAATCTGGCGACTATTTCTATACTGTTGATTTGTACACAAGCCACTTCGTGCCGATCAACACTGGGAACTTGAGATATTCATTTTTCAAAAACTACGCAAAATTTTCAATGCGCTTCTGTGCCAATCCGAGCGCAGTCAAACGATCAAGTTATACTTTTTTAGTTTAGGTCATGGTGCTGGGAGGGTTATCGGCAGTTTTCCAAGCTTCCACCGGCGCGCACTGGATTAAACTCCAACCCGTTCAACAGCAATACACGCAACGGTGAACTTGTTAAAACTTTTTTCACATATTCAAACAGACTTAGATGCAGAACTCGCAAAAGTTTGAAATTTCTTACCAGCGATTCATAAAACGTTTTCTCCTCAAAAGATTGTGTTTCTTTTCGTTAGTTACAACACGCGCAAGAGATGAAGAGCGACGCTTTTTAAAGGAAATATTTAAATAACCAGACTGAAAGGCTGATTTATTAGCGAGCCCAGGTAAATGGCAGCAAAGTCTTGCAATAACTGACACAATGTTGATTTAGCTTTGCAAGCATGCGACTTCGAACTTTCGAGATAACTACAGAGAAAGAACAAAGCGCAACACATGCAGTCGCGCACAGCACTAAACTTCAGGTACAGCCGACTGCCCCGGAACACAAATGCACTGCCGAAGTAGTCCAAGCTGATGAATAATTTGGTAGGGAGAGTTTAAATCCAGGGCAACCTAGGAATGGTAAATCAATCAAAAGGAAAAACTTTGGCATGGACTGGAATCAGACACAGTTCAAGAACAAGAGGCTCATATCGTAATTCAAACTGATTCGATTTGTGTGCACGGTTCAATTGATGCACAAACATGCAGTGATGCATTGTGGTTTAAAGTGGACCGGCAAGCACGCGTACTGTATTACAGTCGCTAGCAATAAGAAAAACAACATTCTGTCATCTCAGTTCCTTAACGCAGGCAAAACAATTCTTATGTTTTACGACATTTGCACGTTCTACCAAGGCCTTCTAGAGAAAGATTCAGAAGGCCTTGGTTTTACACCACATGTGGGATTTAAAATGGAGCCGCTGAACGTGAACAAAGAGCTTTGTGACGAATACGAGTTGTTCAAAATCGTTGAAAATATGTGAACGTAGGCATGAAGTCCATCAGCACAGTTCGACAACTAACTCTCAACCAAAACTCCCGCATACAGTGTCATCACCATGAGACATCCACGCAACTTGGAACAGAGAAAAAATGGAAACGGAACGGTCAAAGACAGCTTCAGTGAACACCTCTCATAAAGGTCATGTCATTTCAGTATCTAATAAATCGTCATTTTACAAAAAACTAATTAAAACTCTGAAACTCACTTTGTCCTATTTCCTTCGTTGTCCTCAAACTTAACAGTTTGATTGTTGATCAAAACGCTCAAGTTTTCATGGACACTAGAGCCGCTCAATCCAAACTATAAAGAAAAGACGGCAAAATTTGTTTTTTTCTGTAATTCTCACACGCATCTTCTTCCACTTCAGCTTCATTGTAAAGTGAAATTAATCCCTGCTTCAAAAAGCAGCTAAAACCAAGAACACTCGATCGAGCAATTAATTCTAACTGTGTCACTACATTACAATGCAATATCCAACTGCGCTAGTACAACCTTAAAAAGTTTATATCGATCTATACAACATATTGCACAAACAACAGCGTTTTCAAACTACAGTCAGTCAAAAAAGATGACAGTCGCGACACACTTTGTCGTTTCTATTCGCCTAAAACCAAGGCGTTACGCAAATACTTGCTGTACGAAAGCCATTCAACAATCAAAACACTTTACCCTCAAAGAGGGAATTGCTATAAATCAGCAGATTAAGTGTATGCTCGAAAAAAACGTGCTATTTTGCAGATTTCGCAATTCACAGCCACGTACGTTCATGTATTGGGACAGCTCCTTTTTAAGACTTAGTTTGAGTTCTCTTTCCTTTGCAGTGGTCTCATGCGCTTCATCAAGCTGGTGCTCGAGGATGTCCTTCAGTTTCAAGGCTTCTTCCAACTGGCTATAAAGGAAAAAAAACTATAATGACCAAGGTAGGGTGCAAAAGACGCACGCGCAGCAGCGTTGTCATTTGTCATCTTCGGACGAGTGCACTATTGACAAAAGTTCTGCGATGGCTATTCAACATTGCCAGCGCTTGTCACAGCAGCACGGTTTTTACTTCGATAATAAAAATAAAAGCCGTCAGCAAGCTCGGCAGAATTACGAACCTATTCAGGAATTCAGCTTCTTCTTCAAGACGTTGTATTTCGTGTTTAAAACCTTCGTATTCTGCCTGTGACTGCCTTAACATCGAAACCTGAACATATATCCAATCACCAATGAAATACTGTACGGGCGATTCTAACAAAACAGCAAAACTGCCAATAGAACCCGTGATCACATAGCAGACTAGCGTTCGTCATTATGCTTGTGGCGATAAATTACTACCGGCAACCTACCTAGCGGTTCGACAAGCGTTTCGCAGAAAGCAATTCATTAATTGAAATAAGCTTTGTTGAGTGAAACGAAAAAATCACTGTAAATTTATTTAGTTTCGGGCAGCTGGAATGGTTTCGGCTGTGAATATCACGGACCAGTGCACTTCTCAGCAGCACTATTTGCAAACTTACGATAACCCACATACTGTCTCAACGAAATAATTTGAGGTGCTTTTTACTACATAGACATGGCCTCACCCTCAAGCTATGAATTTATCTGCGAAAAATAAAAAAACGGGCAATAAAATCGCTTTCTTGCGGAAGCTGGTTCGCTTGCGCGCATTTAACTGTCATCTGATCCGATGGTGTTTGATGCAAAAGAGAGATGCGTGAAAACTCCGCCGCTTCCCGCCATATTTTGTGCTGAGCGGTTGTCAGTGAATTAGCTTATTTTTAAGTCTGACAAGAAGCTGTTTTGAGCGTAACGCTCAAAACTCTGTAGATAGCCATCAAGTGCGTTACTCAACTATTAGGCGACAGAAGTTAAGCAAAATAACTCACCTGCTTTTGCAGGGAGCAATTTTCTTCTTCAAGTTCCGAATAATCAGCCATCCACCGTGCATCCCTTGATTTCAGCTCTTTGTTTTCTTTTTTCAGGCTCATGCGCTGTACTTCTTCTTGTCTTGATCTCTGCGTTAAATACCATACGCCCATGCTGATGTATTTCAGAAAAATGAAAAGTTATTTGGCGATCATGAATGACCAGTGCAATGTACGATGACGAAGAACAGAGGCATTGCTAAAACTAGCTTGGACTTGAGCTTCTCGCTCACACTCTTATAAGTCGTGCAAAATTTGACTCGTCAAGCTAAGAGCCACGATCAGAGAAATTTGAATTTCGAGTCAGTTGTGTATGTCAAGCCTCAAGAAGATGCACATTAATTTGTGAAAACATGGCCTTAATTTAATTGGACACTCAACTGTGAGCTGTGCTGCATTCGGGCATGTGGAATTCACATGACAATGAATGTTAAAATTGTTATATATTCTCGTGTATGTTGACTCAGCAAGCTAAGAGCTACGATCAGAGGCAATCAAACACCGAGTCAACAAATGATGCGAAGCCACGAAAGCTGCAAGATGGAGTCGTCTAATCTTTCAACGAGCGACAGCACTGAAACACCTTGTAGGTCATGCACACAACAGATCTTTCACGCGGACCCATCAAAAACTTCTCCGATTACAATTGCAGGGTTCCTACGCAATTTTGAATATAAACTTCCAGACTTTTTCAAGACCTTTTCCACACATTTCTGGACTGTTTCCAGGCTTAACTTTTCCGAATGACATACCCAGGTCAAATGGAGTAGGCACTGTAATAGTTAACACGATGAAAACAAAAGTATCAACCTAGAATAAAATATTATGAAAATCCATGTCAAAAGATCAAGTCTGGAAAAATATTTTCTTTTTCCATACTAACAGAACAAAACATTTTTTCCAGACTTTTCCAGGCTGGAAAATGATTAAGGTTTTTTCCATGCTTTTCCAGACTGCGTAAGAACTCTGCATTTGGCATTTTGAAATGCCACGCACATTTTCTGAGTGACAAACTAATTTTTTCCAAGCTTGATTTTTACCACATTTTCATTAAAAAACTGATGTTTCTGCTCATTTTAAGCGTATAACAAACTTTGTATGCATAGTTTATAAGCAAGTCATATTTTATTTAATAAAAAGCAGGAATTTATTCCGTAAGATTGAAATCCAAGGAGAATTCAATTATAGTATTAAATTGAAGCGCGGTATTCAACAAAAATCAACGAGCTTTGCATTTTATAGACAAAAATAAGTTTTGGGTCGAGACTTAGATTGTGGTTCGACACCAGCAGAGAGTGAATTGCGTTTCATTGGTTATTTCCTCCTGTTCCTAATCCAACTAGACTATCTATTCGGACTTGAGGAACCCATTTTTTCGTAACACCTAATTGTAAAAATTCCAAGCTGGCAATCGTCGGAAATTTAACTTAGAAAAAGCGTGAACTGGACGCACCAAGTGCAAGTTTTCGTCGTCACATCGCAATGTATTTTATTGGGGTTTAAATCAGAACGCTCATAAACGACGTGATTGCTTTGTCAGATTCTCAGCAACTTGTCAGTGGTGGAATTCCTCGCAGTTCTCTAGATTAGATTTGTTTAACATGAAACTCTATCTTATGCAAAAACATGATTGTGCAGTATCTAGGACAACTCCAGTTCAACATTCGCACCCAACCCAATGTTTTACCAATATGAGCGTTCATCCATAAGTATCCCAGCCAGACGATCACCTCCAAAGTTTCAGTATTCTCTAAGTTTGCCGCAGAGAAATGTGGAAAGAAAAAAATGGAGCACTACAAAACTTGGCCTATGGAAGTTAAAACTATGGCGCTTGTAAACACCTGGTACAGGGTGGGGAACCTGCGGCCCGCGGGTCAAATGCGGCCCGGGTGAACATTTGATATAGCCCGCAACAGAATTTTCGTTACCCAAGTTAGAGTACGTCGTGTCGAAACGATGATCCATGATAAGCAGGTACTTAGATAGTAAGTCATGAGAAGTCACTCTTCCTCATAGTTGGATAAAGGTTGAATTTTAACAAAAATCCGTTGATTTTGCAGCCCGCCAGCGGTCATGCACAATTGATGCGGCCCGTGATAATAAATAGGTTCCCACCCCTGAACTAGTACTATCACGGTTGCACCATAATCAATCAAGCTACATGTACAACTGCACAACTTGCTGGGCCTACCACAAAAAAAGTAAGTGTATGAAAGGAGTGGCCTTATAGCAGAGGTGGAAATACAGCTACCTTGTTTCAAAAAGGTTGACGTCGACTCGATAAAACTCATTTAAAACATCTCTGTTAAAGGTGGTCAAATTCTTTACGTTCTAAGTTTACTAAATAAATATCGAATGCTGCAGTTTCAAATAAATTGGAGATCGCGAAGCAGATACAGAACACGCAGTTCCGCACATCCCCGTAAAAAAACAAAATTGTTTCAGTTGGCTTACAAAGACTTGGTACGGCACCAACCAGTGACACGTCAGCACCACTATGCATTTAACTGGCACTGTAGACATGCGTGATGAGTGACGTAAAAGGGCAAGGTCCTGCCCTCTTTTTACGCAGAACGCATGCGCATCCCGCATTACAATAAGCTGTAGTTCTGTAGTTTAAGGCATTTTGCTGCAATCTAGCAGTGTCACGACAATTAAAAATACTCCACGGCCATCTACAGGAAGAACTTTACCAACTGGGCATTTTGCTGCAATCTAGCAGTGTCACGACAATTAAAAATACTCCACGGCCATCTACAGGAAGAACTTTACCAACTGAAAAAGCAACTAAAGTCTGGTGCATGTAGTGGGAGATCAAAAACGATTGGAACAAAAAATTTGCTCGCTTTAACAAACGTTACTCACCACTGTCAGTTCATTGTTCAAAGCATTCAGTCGCTCAATTTCCGACAAAGCGTTGGTGACAGAAATTTTCGCCTGCGACAACTCTTGCTCTCTTTCTCTTTCCACAGCAGCAAGACGTTCTTCGGCTTCTTTTCGTTGCTTCTCGAGGTCGTTTTCGCGCAGTTCTCCTTCACTAAACGCTTTTCGAGTTTTTGTTTGTGTTGTTTGAAGAGCCTGCACCCAAAATGCTTGTTAAACTGAGAGTTGATTGAAATCGATTAAATAGATCTGAAGTCTAAAGTTCGGGTCATGTGCTGTTGAAAGGCATTTAACACGTAAATGCATTTAACGCTAAATTTAACAACTTAAACGAAATTTCCTGATGTGCAGGTTGAGGCCTGTGCAGCCACAATATGCGGATTTTTTCTTTTCTTCTATTCACTGTTTTTTTCATCAATAATTACACGTGCTGGTTAACTCATGCAAGGTGGAAGTGTTGCTAAGGAACTTGTGGATGTGGCAAATACTGCCTTAGGTGCAATTACAGACAGACATGTTTATAACAGTTACAAAAAGATAATAATATCACTTTTCAAAATAGTTTTACAGCAGGTGGCGAGAAGCTGAAACCTGATGTCTATTGCCAGACTGGGGGAAAAGGTTAACATTTTATCCCAAGGAGTATTATTTAAACTTAATATGTGATCAAAAAATGAAATACTAACATTTTCCATAAAATAGAAAAATTTGTACCTCTACACCATGAGGGTCCTCTACATAAAAATTAAAAAAAATTATTAAAAAAAAGCTTCAGTTGATTTTCTATAAAAACCATTATTTTATCAACTGTGATATATTTACATACACAAATAACATTCATATACATGGGTTGTTTACTTAAACTACATGTAACAACAATAGCAATTTAAAGGTTTATATTTTTGTTAACATTTCAAATGACTTGATGTAACCCCAGTACAACTTGCACTGTTTTTCCTTATAATTTTGCCTAATTATAGTTTCACTCCCTTTCATTACGGAGTGCAGCGATACTGCAAGCTTTAAGGAAAGTTGGTGAGTGCTACTTTAGGCTTTTGGACAACTTACCCAAAATTTCATGTCCTCAAAGTTGAAACTTTGAATATTAGAAAACCAACATCAAATGACAATTGTATTCAATTTATTTTTTAAAGTTTGGCAAGTAGTTTAACTGAACTTGACTAACTGAAGTAAAAATAGATAACACATTGTGCAATGAAGAGTTCAAAAAACATTTGCTATGAATTGTTTTCCAATCCGTGAATAAAAAATCAGAACATCAATTCAGTTCTTATGCTATACCTTTGTGCTGAGATCAAATTCATGTTGAGCAAAATCCAGTTCTTTTTGAGTTAGTTCAAGTTGACGTTCCAGTTCATCTCGTTGATGCTGTAGCATTCTGTTTTCCTCCAAAACTTGAAGACCATACTCAGCAGCCTAGAAAATACAAAACAGTCACATTCACTAAAACGAACCAACTAACTAACCTGTTATGTGAACTAGTTTTGTACAAAAAAAGCAGACAAACAAAAGTATTGGCTTAGAACAGAGCTTCCAGACCTCCGGTGAATGTATCCTAAGGGTACATTTACCTATCTGAAGGGGTGCATTTAAGATTAGCAATAGAAGGTAAAAATATATTTATATATTGTTTATTTCCAAATATTCATACATATTTCAGTGAATATTATCAAAGATCATTATGCTTATTGATAAATATATCTATGATTAGTCATGATCAAATAATTCTTTTTTAAGAAATTTTTGGGTACATGCTCATCTGTCAATTGCTGAAAGGCTACATATGATCAGAGAAAGGTTGGGAACTCCTGGCTTAGAATTATCATTCATGCAGAAGACATAGCATTGCAATATGCATATATGCTTTCAGTGCAAAACCTTCAAAAAACTACTAATCATCCAACAAGTAGCCTTCAAAGTTACACATACATTTACAAAAATAATCACCATGTTAACAAAAACAATACTGCTTACTTGAACTTTTTCGTGATGTGCATCTTCTAATTCAATTGTTAAACGAGCGATTATCTCTTCCTGAGTCTCCATTTATAACAACCATGTAATCCTTGCATGGAGATTGGGTGCACACCCTGTATTACAGTCTAGTTTGTTTCAACGAATTGATATTGTTCTTGTATAAAGGGGTGCCATAGAAATCACCTTATAAAAGGCTAACAATGCTGTTCTCAGATGTCACATGCAACCTTTCCAAAGAAATCAGACACTACCTGTAACCTGGGCTTCTTTTAAAAAATATGCACATGAGACCAGGGGCGCATCTAGGGGATCTGTTTGGCTGTCATGACAGACCCCTTTGCATCGCAGGTATTCAGCATTAAAGCCGATAAAATATAAAAGGCTGTCACTGCAGGTCTCAAATGCGGGTGTTTTGGAACAGGCAACAGCCTATAATACCCTTCTAACGTTGCATAGTACTGTTACGAAACAACGTTACTGCCTTGTCTAAATAGCGCCTGCGCAATGACATGAAACAATCCACGTTTTTGAACACTCGAAACCGTTATTGCGTCAAACGCACGTGTTTTGGAATTTCCTCCTCTGGCGGTGCCGGTTCAGATGCTGTCGGAATCTCGTACACTGCCACGCACACGCAGGAGCTGTTTTGTAATATTTCGCTTCATGGCAAGACAGTCTCCATTCACGATCGTTTCGTTTTGCAGTTTCGGGCTAATTTTATCTGCCGTTTACACCTACTAGGTTATGACAAAATTAAATAAGTAACGTGGGATCGTTTGCACTGAAACTATATTTTTATAAGCAACTTCTCATATCGAAAGGCGCGATAGCTAGCCTCAGAAATTGTGGCCGCATTATCTGAACAAAATATCAGTCAAGCGTCGTTTTTCGAAAATAGCCTATTTAGAATTAAGCAGTTGACAATGTTGTTTGCTGCGCACGAAGTCCTATAACGATTTCGAGTAATTCACTTTTACATTACGATACAAAGTAATCAGAGCAATTCAATCGTTCTTCTTCGCAGTGATTTTGCAAGTATATTTATAACACCGCCATCTTGATAGACAGCACTCCACATACGCAGTTGTGCACCTGATTGTCAGATTCGATTTTATAAGTGTATGTACGTATCGATAAACAGCTCTCATTGCTGTACGATTGACATCTGCTGAATGTTCGACAAGATATGATCTTTTCAGCACCATGTTCCTAAGAACAAACAGCGATTGCGATGTAATAAATGCGCTGTGCCCAAAAGCAATGATAACTTGGAAATTTTTTTCTTATGTGTTTTGACAATGAGATCAATACCACTTACAAATACAGTCAGACCTGTTTGTCTGAACTCTGATCAACCGGAATTCCAGCTATCCGAAACAAATGGCTGGGAACAGATTTCTCCCAACGCATTTCACCCCTTTAATCCGGAAATCTCGCTGTCCGACACCGACTCGGATATTTAGGAACGGATATGTCATAACTAGGGCAAGTTTTTGCAACTTTTTTTTACAGCTTCCAACAGCTGCTTAAATGCTCAAAATATCTGTGTTTCAATGTTTTGAGCTGTTTCCAGGAATTTTATATTGCAACTTTTTTTATTTTTGCGTGCAACTTTTTACTGCAATTTTTATCAAGTATTGCGCAAAATGTAAAAGCGTAAATAAAAAAAATGTTACAAAACCATTTCAGTTTAGTTCTATTCTCTTTGATTGCATGAAAAAGAGCTATATGACGGAATAGCTGGTCTCGATGTATCTATGACGAAACAGTAGGATTGCAAGCTAGAAGTTTTACAAACCCAGTCAAGTACGACAGTGCCCGAACTCAATTAGAGGTGGAAGTGCGAAAAATCTTGACTTTTGGCCAAGTCCGCCCAAACGAAAATAGGTTGTGTCAAGTCCTTCGCAGTCAAATGTGCGCATAAATGCAACTTCCTGCGCATAAATGCAACTTTCGTTGAAAATAAATGCAACTTTCTCACTTTTTTACTGAACAAAAACTTGCCCTAGTCATAACAATAGAGAAAAAAAAAACGATAAACCGGATTACGCCAACTGTTACTTAGTTGTTTATTAAACCACAATCGAAGGGTGAAAGTCAATTTTCTACGTGCAATGAATGAAACAGTGGCAGACTCTACAGGATGCAGTTATAGGTCGCCTGCACAGTTTTTTTCGCGTTTAAATCTCATTTTGAATGCATACTTGCTCATGTATACGAATCTGCTAATAAACAAAAACAACTATGAGAGTTTCATTTTGTCATGTTTCACATGCAGTCTACATATTTGCTTAAGTTGACAGTTCGTCTGAGAACACAGTTTGTTTCTGTTTCCCCTTTGAACGTTCGCTTAGGCCAGACCTGTATCCTAGGTCTAATGGTTTGGGGGGCACAGAAAATTTTTAGGGGGTCAAGACTTCTGTTTTTATTATATTTTTTAATAAAAAATTTTCTTGGCAAAACAAAATTTGGAGGAGCTTAAATAAATTTAAGGGGGATTGACCCCTGATGCTCCCGTGGCTGCAGGCCTGATTCCGATTTTCCGGATACCCCGCTAAACCGACATTATTTGACGAAACAAAGCAGTTCGGATAAACGAGGTCTGACTGTAGTTACCGTTATTTTCGGGACCATCAGGCGCAATATCAAAAATTGAATGCTAGCTATTCTTTTTTCATACATAAAGCGCACCGGATTATAAGGCGCATTAAATGAAGCAAAACCTGGGTCAGTCAAACTGTATTCAACTCTTCCCCAATAGCTCCTGAGTCACCACTGGGAGTTTAATCTGTCGTTACATACGAGGGAGTTTAATCTGTCACACACGCCTAATCCGCTAGACACGAATAGAATAAAAGTTGTACGCGTGTTTGATTCGGCGTGCGCCAATGTAGTCAGGAGCCTCGCCGAGTTGTACTATCTGTGTTATGTGCTAGCTACTGTCGTGTGCTGCTTTGCAATTGTTGTTGGTTTATTACGTCTGTTTACAAAAAAATCGTGATTAGCAATTAAATAAATGGCACCGCTTACCACATAAAACTGATTCTAGATGAGAGAGCACAACCAGGTTCACACATTAGGCGCACCACATTATAAGGCACACTTCCGATTTTTGAGAAAATTAAAGGATTATAAGTGCGCCTTATGGTCCGAAAAATGCGGTAGTTGCCCTGAATTGTTCGCAGGCAATCATCTGCTTACCGCGCACGCAAAAACCTGTGAGCGAATGCTACGTCATAGAGCGGTTTATGGTGACAATTGTGGAGTGGTATGAGTATTGCGCATTTGCGCACTACTTGATGCAATCGGAGGGCTGCGCATCCTACTCTTCCTTAGGATGCGCAGCCCTCCGATTGCATC
>Ga0210059_1003108_pt1 | contig 26432 bp, 17 predicted proteins | sample Ectturendosymbi2_FD_188042 | JGI IMG/M metagenome (GOLD analysis project Ga0210059, IMG submission 188042) | Ecteinascidia turbinata endosymbiont from Florida, USA - Sample 2 (SPAdes) (version 2) | ecosystem: Host-associated > Tunicates > Ascidians > Unclassified | place: Key West, Florida... | reverse complement strand
GCATAAGTATTGACAAGACAAACTAAATACGTGCTTTCAATCGGACGCAAGCCCCACCTTTGAGATTTGAGCTCACACGGCCTTCCATTCCGCGCACACTAAGCAAGCTCTTAGAGGGAACGTTGTTGACAGCCATAAATTGGCATGAAATAGGAAGGAAGCAGAGTGTTTTTAACTGCAGGAGAGCACAAAGGAATGTTGCCTCTGTGCTTGTTTGCTGCGCAAAAAAGGACTTTCACTTGTCTCTGAATGTCTTTGCCATCTATCATTGAAGCATGAAGTAGTACATCAAGATATTTGATTTAATCTGCACTCTCATGACGCACACCACAAGAGCAATATTTGCGGATGCAGGCAGTTTAGAAATTTTAGGAGGAAAACCATACACCAATCTTTTTTACTGTAAAGATAGTTTTCTGTTTTAGCAACGCATTCAGAATAAAACTTCTGAAGGTGTTAAAGGCAACTTGTATTGGGGCAAAACGCAAATATACCACCAGAAAATATACCATCTAATTCATGCAGTGACAAAATTGCAAAATGTAAACAAACCCACTTAAAATATGCTCAAAAGATGTGCAATTCTGTTTAGCAATGATAACTTTCAGATGCAGCAGCAGAGAGTTGAAACTTTTTGTCCTGAAGAATGTAACAGTTTTTGATTAGTAAACCAGATCGCGCGGAGGAAACTATCATCGACGAAAAAGTTAGGGACTTACAGCTTTAAAGCAGGGGTTCTTCACCTGGGGCTGCTGAACCCATAAGGGGTCCGTGAATTTGGTTTAGCGGTGCGTGAATGTAATTTAAGAGATTAATTGGCTTTGCAGGCATTTTTATTGTATTACTGCGATGATTCAAGCGAACATTTATTGCAACGTTTCTTCTTGGGCGGTCCGTAACTTTTATTAGGATATAGACAGTGAAGGGATTCAACTGGTTAGCAAGAACCTGTTATTGGAATTTATTTCCCGAGAATCGGTTGTTGGCTTAAGTGAGGGGTTCTAAATTTTCCCCATGAACGCCTTTCACTTATAACTTATTTTAGCAAGTGTCTCATTGACCTGTTACTAACCAAGAGTGAAAAACAAGACTAAAACCAGGCTCGACTAAAAGCTCGTTCGAACGAGAGCGCGGTTACAAACGCTATACCCATGGCAACCGCTGCCAGCTGGTTATGTTTACTTTTCCATATATACAGTATGCAGACACCACTGTAGCTGTTAGGACTTTGCCTATATTTTTGCCTCTGGAGACTGTGATAACGAGAACCTGTTATTAGTGAGTCCTGAAGTGAGAGAACCTGTTATTAAAAATTTTGAATCCCATCACTGGATGTAGGACTACGGGTCCGGCATCCACAAATGTCTAACTTCCAACATGCACGCAGACACTGGATCCAGGTAGCACATTTGCTACAGTTTCAAAAAGCAAGAAAAAAGAAACTTGAAAAATTGAGTTCCATCAGGTTACGTCTAAATCCAGGCCTTTCGCCTTTTGAGAACGCTTATGAAACCGCTTGGCAAACACACTGCACAGCTGATAGCAAGCTAATTTCCCATTTGAGCTGATTGATTTCAGTTGCAAAGAACTGCAAGCTGAGGATTTTGTTGTTGTGTAGTTGCTTTTCGTCATATAAATAAAGCAAAGAGCATAAAGGAAACACAGTTTTATGCTAGTTTTCTTGAGCGCACTTTAGCGTAGCTTCATTAATAAAACAATGCTAGTTACCATGGGGAATGGGGTAAAGACGTGGCCCGCGGGCCTCATCTGGCCCGCGAGAGCATTTTGTGCGGCCCGCGAGAATTTTCAGATAATCAACATTTAGGTTGTTTAGTTTATTCACCGGTGTTTTAAAGGGGTCGGCTTTCGAGCTGAGAAGTTATTTTTAAACGAACGTATAGATTGCTAGAAACGACTTGCCTATAACTCACGATACTTTTCGCAGGAAATAAGATGTAGAAGCTGTTCCTAAGGTTTAGCATTCAGGTACCGCCATTGTTGCGTAAGCGGCCCTCCAGTTACTTTATAAGCCCTCATTTGGCCGTCGAAGCAATTTGAGTTTGAGATCCCTGGAGTATAGGCTAGATCAGGGGTCACCAACGTGGTGCCTGCGGGCACCAGGTCGCCCGCAAGGACCATGTAGGTCGTCCGCGGGCCTGTTCTAAAAATAAGATTAGCATGATCAATGTCTTCACATTAACAAATATCAGTACTAACATAATTAAAGGTAAATTGAGAATTTTTATTTCCGAAGTGTGTATCAAACAAGTAGCCCTTCGAATTAATCGGTACACAAGTCGCTCGCAGTTTCTAAAAGGTTGGTGACCCATGGGCTAGATTGTCTAATGGTTGTAAAAAAACAAAGCCAGTAAGCATATTACTAATACTAACGAGATGTTATGGCTTTGAAACAAAATCTGTGCCCGATGAGTGTTTTCCTTCAAGGTGGCGAAGCATTTCGATATCAACTAACAGGGTAACAAGCTGATGATTCATGAATCGTAACAGAGGTGACTAAAAACGATCACAATGCAGAGAAGTAATTAAGCTTGTGAACAGAACCGGATTAAGGCGGGGCGGGACCTGTATAGCATATTAACAGCGCGGAGTCCTCAGTTAAACATGCATTTGAACAAGTGAACAACTGTGGACATCCATGTGACTAACATCAGGCATACTGAATTTCGTAGGTACGAAAACCCTGGTCCTATATAGGAACTGGTCGACATTGTGGGCTAATTTACCAAAAACGTATACACGTAGCTTTTTATCAAGGAGGAATACATTACCGTTGCATTTTCTAGATTTTGTCATCGCAAATTTGTTTATGATACTGGTAGTGTGTATTTCACATAGAAGTTCATGCTCTGTACTCTTCAGAATCAGGCTGTTCAGCTTGTTTTGTCTAACGGTGCTCCTTTATTCAATTTACCATCTTAAATTTAGAAAATGACCGTTCTTCACTGCACTTGGTGACCATTAGAATTAAATAAATGTGCAAATCATTTCTCACATTTTAAAAGATGACTCCAAACAGACTACCCATTGGCTAGTGAACAGGTGCCAAATCCAGGGTTGACAATGAGATTTTTTGAAAAAAAACATATAGATTCACCAAAAAAATCTAGGTTTGAACAGAGAATCCCAGGTAGACACAAAATCAGGTGAATCATTTTACTATCTACCAGGGATGCAGTGCTAACAAAACAGGTGTGGGAACGCATCCAAAAAACTAGTCATTTTTAAACAGCTTCAAACTCAATCTAAAGCAAAATTTGAAAAGGGTTTGGGAACGCCGATCCCACGCGTTCCGGTCCCACTACCTTATTGCTTGAGAGGTCCCATACTATAGCAAATAACTGTCAAACAAAAAAATTTTCAAATCACACTAGCCTAATGTAAAAGTGTTCAACTGAAGACTTTCGCCTAATTGCTTATGGTAAATTTGGCAAAATATTGACTTCTTGGAGTGAAAAATTCAATACATATATTCATGGGTGGATATTGGAGGAGACGAATGAAGAAGTCGTCTAGGACCCGCTTTTGAGAGGTTTCCACTTAGTTTTTACATTGTTTTGTTAAAGCTTGTTGATCACTCTAGTGCCACATTTAATAAGCTTTGAAGCAAGGTATATGTTTGTTAAAAAAAAGCAAAAGTTAGGTGCAAATGTGCCAAAAGGAGTCCCTCACAAACTTTAATGTATAGACAAAGAACAATTTAACATTAAATAAATTCAAACAATTTGCAATGGGAAATTGACTTCACGCAGAAACAAGTTCCCAGTGTTACAACCTCTCTGGTGGTGTTGCGTTGATTGTGTGATTCACCACGAACGGGATGTGCGTGAAGAATAACACCATTATGTATGTGGCGCGAACAAGCAATAATAGAGTGATCTAGTCGGGTGATCTCTATTGTTGCTTGCTGCCACGGTGCGAAGCTTTGCGCATATGCCGCTCGGGATTTCCGATCGCAACACCAGACAAACTGAAAAATTTAACTTGCTTTCAACGAATAAAGTTTATGTATAGCATGTGTCAACGATAGGGGCCCTTTCTGAGAGGTTACCTCGGGCAGCTAAATTCTTAAATCTACCCTTGCAAATAATAAAGAACAAATTTAACACAAAGGACCGCGCGACCCTAAAAGCGCGGGACCCGTAGCAATTGCTACACTTGCTACTATTGTTAATCCGGCACTGCTTGTGAAATGCATCAAATAAAACAGGGCTGCTGTACCAGTCTGCCAAATCATTCAAAAAAGTAGGGTGTTATTAAACATAAGACGATATTTGTTGATGCTGTGCTTCTTATTGCAGTTAAATAGCATAGTAAACATATTATGAATTGAAAGACTGATTTATCTTTATCACCTGTAGATTTTGATGAAGAAATATATCATATGCACTGTAATACAGCACAGCGATGGCATGACAAGTGTTACGGCAGTTGTGTCCAAAAAATCATAAATTAATAGACCCTCCTTTGCTGCTGGTAAAAGAGTGATTCCTCATCACAAACGCAACATTCGAAAGAGACTCGATCCCGTCTACATCAGCTACGAAATTTAAATTTCTCTGCGGGATTGTTCCAATTCTGACGAAACAAAGCAACCAGGCTTCAAATTCACTTTCAGAAGTACTAGGCTAGATCTAGAGTGCAGTGCAGCTGCGAGCACTAGCAGCGGTAGGCGCACGACCAAGCTCTGTGAAAATGTCGACTAGCGGAAACAGCAGATTGGTACAGAGATCATTGAACGGCTTTAGATATGTGTAATTGTACACGCCGCTAAGTGATTCAATGGTTACTGCTAAACACAGTTGTAACAGTCTCTTTCTGCCAGGTTGCCAGCACAAGTACTGTAATCAGACATTCATGATCGTGAAAGCCGCGAATTGAGAAAGCAGGCAGATTAAAGTTGTCTCCTGTCAGGTAATGTAGATGCACCAGGCAGCTAGAGCAACAGCAGACATGTTCAGCATCGTAAAGAAATTAGCATTGAGACTTACGCATGGACTTAAACCAGGAAATGCTGTGTTTCTGGTGGCATATCAACATTGCTGACTGCTCATATGCCCATCGCTGTCGTTGCATTAGCGAACGTGAAAAATAACTTGGCACCACACTTTAATCGTAACTTAAGAAATATTGCTACAGTGAGCTGCAGTTTTCAAATTTGACTGACAGCAAGCAAGTGCGGTTGGTCGTTCGCTATGATCCCATGTGGTTTTTGGTTGCGATGTTTACGCAGTAAACATATTGCTTTTCCGTGCTATCCATTTTTCATCAACCTAGAAATTGCTTCTGCTCTAGCTAATTCACTACAAATGAGATTTCTGTACTTCAGAAAATTGATAAATGAGTCCAAAACTACGATGATAGTAATCAAGGCTATCTTGCAATCTTCCTGGAGCGGTGTGTTTTGGTTTCCTTCTTGGGATAAACTTAACCACTGTGTTACCCCATACCTTGTAAACTTTGAAACAGCGTTGCATTGGAGTAGGTTGAGCATACACTATTCGTAATCAGTAAAGAGTTTATATTTTGTGCAAGTTAGAAAAATTTGTTGTGTTTCTGGTATTTTTGATTTTGTTGATGTTATCACAATGTTAAGAATTAAGTTGTTGCTAAACAGTAACACCCACCAGTTTAAACCAAAACCTCTGGAAGTCTTTACTTACGCATTTCTCCAGCAGGCACAACTAGCGTAGTGATCAAGTACTTTTACCACTGTCTGTATGCACTGATCCACTATGACATACGATGCGTGGAGAGTAAATGGGGGTCCGACCCAGCACGCCCCCAATTCGACCGCTGTAACCGCCGATGTGCTCGAAGTAGGCTTCATCTTTGCATTTTGCATTCTCGCCTTTAGCTTCGCACTGATCGTGCCAGGCTATCGTGGTTGGACGGTAAGTGCTTATATTGTATTGTCTGTGTTTATTTTCATTTTTGTATATGAAACAAACGTCTGTGACTGTTTTCCCAACTTTTCCTTATACCTGCTGTTTCAGCCAAAACACCTGTGATTTTGATTGTTTCAATTTTAAAACTGCTAACCTGCAACCGACTGAGCACTCGCCAATGATAAAAAGAATTTTTGCATGGCACGAAACTTGAAAGACTAACCTAAAACTTAGTAGGGCTAGAAATGTTGTCAAATATTTTATGTTATTGTGAATTTCTGACGGTAGTTCTCTGTTTGGGTCCCAGATTATGGGTTATTTGAATGTTAACTGCTTTCGAATAAGGTTATTGGATCGTAATTGCGCCTGCTCGCTGACCTACAACATGGGTATTTGAATCTCTGACCTTAAATAAACCGATGTTGTGAAAAACCTAATCATGGCAACATCAAGCTCGGTATTGCGAAAGTTGAAGCAGATGTTGTGTAAATTTTGCTTTTGCTAAAAATTATGATCTTTGGTTTAAAATTGTTATTCCACGTGATTTGTAAAAAAAGCATATAGCGTATTTAATTATCACCAATTTTTCTGAATGACGCAACGATATGCTTCAGCTAGATTTGTTAAGACAAAACCTCGACATCATTGCTTATTGGGGCCGAGCCTCCCAAAGATTTTAAGAAAAAAATATCACATTATTTTTCGTTGCTCACTGTCAGTGGTCGTAAGCTGTCGATTTTATGGTAATTGCTGTGCGCAAAAAGTCAATCACCTTTTCTGCTCTTCACCTCAAAAAAGCACCAGAGTCCCCCCCATTTTTTGTTAACATGACACCCCCGGTTAAGCTACGACTGAAAGAATTTGATTTTAAAGAGAATAGTCCCAGAAAAGGAACCAGGTGTGCTGCATTTAAACGCAGACACATAAAGCCATAAAAGCAGAGCCCAGTCAGCTGATTCCTCGAAAACCTGTAGCAAACCTGGAGCTTTTGTTTGTTCTAGTGCCCGGGCAAACGCAAAAATTAAGTTTTGAAGCAGTCATAAAGGAAATGCACCGGACGCTGAAACTTTCCTGCGGCTATTTGTGAAGGATCAATTAGCAGCGCAACGTCAGAACAAAAGCTAAATGGCTGAAAGTAATCCAAGTTGCAAAATGAACTTTTCACGCTATTGTTTGTTTGGATCATCTCATCAAAATAACTTAAACTACTTTCTTGAAAACGGCTGTGTTTGTTTGATTGCTTGAATTCTTAAATATAGAGGTCACTTTCTAACAAGAATTAAAAATCAAGATTAGTAGCAGAAGACAAGGCACAATAAATTTGCTGCCCAAGCTTTTCGTCTTTTTCCGCGTCTTAATATCACGCAGGACAACGTTTTACAGTCGGGCTTGTTGTTCGAACACTAGTACCCCCAACGCAAAAAAAGAACAGGCCGTTGTAAAGTTAGAAATAAATATTTTAGTATGGCGCGTAAACGGACCTCGCATACGTTTTGAATCACCTGCTTCTCCACAGCGAGTTTCACGAAGTTCTGACTGAGATGTTTGAGATTGTTTTAAAATGAAGTCAAGCATGAGTCACTAAATTTAAGCCATCTGTTAACGTTACTACCACCTTCAAATATTGAAACCTTTCACCACCGCAGCTAATCTATGAAAAAATGCGTACCTGTTTCTTGAAAGATGCAGAAAGTCTAACAACGTATGGTTGCGTGCTTCGATGCAGTCAGATTGTTTATATTCGTCCTTATTCTTTGAACTACAATCGCATTTCGCTTTGTGACTGAGTTCTCGGACTTTGTAATGTTTGTTCGTTTGAGTGCGTGTGCATGCCACAACACATTCGTACTTCACTTGACCTTGACCAGTGTTGGACTCAGCGTCCTTTTCTGGAAGTAGTGTTGTACCCAGGGCTCCGGAGCCGCAGCGCCGGAACTGGGCATTTTGCTTGGAGGCGGAGCTCAAATTAAAAATCAGGACTCGGAGCTCAGTTTAAAATTTAAGACCAGAGCCGGAGCTATGGCTATTTGAGAGGTAGCTCCGGCTGAAGGTCCCTTCCTAGATACTAACGGTTTTGCCAAATAGACTTACGAGTACTCTTTATAGCACATTAAACGCGATTGTTACGACTTATGACACCAGACTATGCAACAGTGGATCTGCAAGCCTTTGCTTCTTGGTTTTAATAGGCGCTAAGGCTGGCGCATCGTAGTTGGGAGGCGGGGTGTTAATTGTTGAACAATGGTTCTCAAATACTGTTCTGAAGAGCCGCATGCAGATCTCAAGCATCTTTTCTGCGGGTTTTACTTTTAACAGCCTTTCAGTAACAGATTTTACTTGAATAAGAGCTGATGATTCCTACTTCGTAGGCGAAATATACGCTCTGTAAGATCTTAGTGTCTGATACTTTGCTGGGAAATGATTCCTTTCGATAGACAGTGTCTTTCAGTAACACCTCTAATATTTTGTGCAACAGACTTCGTTAGTGCAATTGAACAAAACGTGTCAATTGACTTGTGGTAAAATTTGTTTGTGCGGCTTTCTAACAAAAACGTAGTTCTGGATTTGGCTCCTTTAAGCGAAATGGTTGAGAACCACTGTTGTAGAAGTAAGAAAAACGTTACTCCCACAACATCTTACTTTCTGGTCAGAATGATCAAACCGGGTCTGTAGCAGTGTAGCGGTCTAAAGGAACTGAGCTATAATGAGTAGATAGATAGTAAAATATTCATAGCTTTTTTAGCTGTGCATTGTGTAATCGTGCTGTTAACAGGGAGTATGATTAAGATATGATGCCAGTGCAGACTTAAGCGTGAAATGCATGGTACGCCACTGTAAAGTAGGAATTTTTATTATAAACCATTAGGCTTACTAGCAACTTTTACTAGATTACTGGCAAAGTTTACTAGCAAACATTACGTTTACAAGCAGTAGCACAACATAAAAGTTATAAATAATTGGTAGCGAACTAGCATTGCTTTGCATAGCAGTACATTATCAAGAGGGTATAAAAACCAATGCAAACAAATGTGGGACTTTTCTTGAAGTTTTCATCTGTGGAAAAAATATATGTTTTCAGCACGGTAATCAGTCTTATTTTCTCCTAAGCTTCGCTGGCTAAATTGTGCTGTATACTTTGCGATCCATCACTGGTTATTATGAGTGCAAAAAATAAGAAATCAGAAGTTTTCAGCTATTTTTGAAAAGTGAAATGTGAATTACTTGCTAGAAGTCATACTATTTCTTTGAACAAAAGGCTTTTAAGCACATCTTGACATTTGTGCACATGTGTGCGTGTTTGAAAGAACACATGAGAGTCGACTATGTGTTTTGCGTTGTTTGCATGGTTTGCCCAGGCAACGCTGTTAGCTGGAATCGCCAAGACTGCAACAGGCAAAGCATGCAACGAGTGCAAAACACTTGGTGAATCAGGGCAGGTCTATGTTTAAATGCTCGTCACAAATGGAGTTTTCCAAACAGCCATTTTCTTGATTCTGGTCGTAAGAAATAACAACAGGTCCTCAGACATTGACGGCAAAACCAGCAACTGCCTTTCCAGAAATTGTTTAAGTTACTGTTATCTTCAGTTACGTTTCTGCTAGTAACTGTTCTCTAAAACGTCTGAACCTGTGATTGTTGTTTTATCGCTAATTTTCTCGTGGTAAAAGCGCTGCTTGTAAAAAACTACCAAATTAAATTACTCAAAAAGTGTTGGTATATTCTCTTAGTTTTGTGTGCTTGATATAATTAATTTTCCATGCAACTTGAGGGACACCAAGACAATTGAAATGTCAATATGTGAAAACGAACAGAAGGCGGAGCCATGGAAAAGAGAGCTCCGGAGACGGAACTGTATCAACTCTAAGACGGCTCCTTAGCCCTGGTTGTACTAAGTGTTACGAGTTCTCGAACAATAGTGCTAGGAAAGCGTCCGTAACTCTGTGGTTGTACCTCCAACGCCACTGTAAAATGTCCTTTGTCTGTTTCTATCAATCTGCGTTGTGTAGACAGTGTGTGCTTGTACTATGGACTTCGTGTCTGTTTCAAAATGAAATTTAAATTAAAATTTTCTGATTGATATGAAAGGAGGTGGTTTTGAGGAGGCCGATGGAAAAATCGTTTTTGTTTGTTTCTATTTCTAACATGGTCACTTTTTTGCTGAAAAAATGATCGTTTCTGGAAGTACCGTGTTGCAGCACACAGACAGCTCAATAGACTGAGAAGTTAAAGACTTTCAATATTTCAATGGCTTTTTAGCTGCCATGACAAGCTACAGTAAATCCTTACCCTGCTTGTGTTTGCAAGTTCGGTGTTTGTCTAGAGAGTTGTCCAATTAAAGTACATGCGCTTTGCATGGTCGGCTTCTTTGCCTGCGCCATTTCGCCTCAACGCACTGCAACAAATTGTGGCCGTTTTAGGAATTCGTCCTCTTGCCCAGCGCATGTATGATGTCGGCTTTTGTGACCAAGCCGTTTAGCCTTGGTGATATTTTTCGCTTCGATTGTTACTTCCAAAAATATCTTGACAAGATATGAATAGATTACCGCAGACATCAGACTGCATCTTGTTTAAGAGTCTGGGTTTTACTCGTTTATATTCGGTGGGTAATTGGTTGGTGACGCTTTTTTTTCAAAAAAATATTTTTTCAGAAAACTTTTGTCTGGTCTTCGCTATTTGCAACGAAGCAGAAAATTTTCACTTGGCTTGAGGTGATTATCTGATATTTTAGGTAAAGGTCAAACACCATACATCAGCAGATTGCACACTGCGTCTAAAAACGACGGTTTTGCCGTTGGCTCATTTTAGGATTTGAAGGGCAATTTATTTTTAGCTCAACGCTGATTTCCGCTGATGTGAGGTATTTGAGAGATATGCAAAGGCCGCCAATATCACGCTTCAAAGAGAATCTAAAGGCTTGAGCAAACGACTTTGAGCCATTTGTGTGTGATGGCGTTACACAATTGGCCGGAACACTTGCTGAAGTTTTTCTGTTCGTTTGTCAATGCGGTGGAACAGAGTTATTAGCATACAGCTCGCCCGGGAAAGAACGCAAAGACTCAGGAATCAAACCATAGCTCTGGCGCAAGTAACATTAGACGCTCGAACATCAGCGGGAATTACCCTGCTGGTGTAAGTGCAAAGTGAGAAAGACTTCGAATTTTTACGTTCTGAGAAATCTTTGAAAAAATATTTTGATATCATTGAGTTGTTACTTTCACTTCAATGGTCATCTTAAGCTGAAACATAACAGAAAGATGCGTGACAACAGCGGAGTCAGACAAAGAAAATGTTTTTTCATCGTTGCCGTTACGCTTCGCTTGTTTGGCCGTTACGCTTCGCTTGCTTCTATTGTTTGTGAATGACATACACAAGGTGCAAAGTTATTTTGTTAAATTAATGAAGGTATTTCATTGTTTGACTAGAGGTCCACAAACTGTACATCATTTGCAAGTCTTAAGACTGACTTTATTACTAAAGAGCTGTTCAGCGTGGCGCATTAATAGCTTCTCGTTTGTCTTCTTGACTGACAGAAATCGAGAATCCTTCCAAACAAAACAACGCATTGTATTTTAAGGGGGTGCTATGTTTGATTTTCTGCAGACTGAATCTTAATCTGGAGAAACAGTGTGCACGTTTGCCACCAGTGGTAGAAATTCGTTATGCGCCCCCAGGTGCACAGGTTTGGTGCAAGAGTTATAAAATCTTTGCCCCATAAAACTGACCCTGAAATCTTCTTCAAAGAAAAGTTTACCGTTATCTTGACGTTACAAAAGCAACAGGTGTTAGCACAGCCATGGATATCAACATCATGGGCAGCCACGTCCCTAGGGGCAGAACCAGGAACGAACAAAGGATTTAAGATTTGAGGGTTGGGAACAACTTGAGGATGTGAAATATGTGAAGTCAGCTGCGTTTCACTTGCTCTCAAACGTTTTCAATAAAAACGCTTTAAGCCGTAGGTTTGATACATTAGAGCAGGGATGCACAACTTTTAGCTATTTCCGGCCGCATTACGTTTTGTTTTATTGATTACGGTCGCCAGTGAGTTCAAGATATTCTTATTTTTTTGCATTAACTCCGTTCTGCTTCCACACACTGAGCCTACCCTGCTTCCGCACTTGTGTTTGGTCGTCTTTCTACTAAGTATCCTCCATACAGTAGACAAAGAGTTTTTATTAACACACGGCCGTCAAAACTTGTATTTTGAATTATTTGCGCGGCAGCATAAACTCCTATAAATGGCCGCATGCGGCATGATACAGCCGTAGGGGTTGTGCGCCCCTGCCTGTAAGTGACACGGGAGAACCAGAAAAAAAACTTAAAAATGCTTTATTTCTTCTTTTCACCGGCTTCAAAAACTTTTTCGCTTTGTGTTCAGCGTCTTTGCTTCACCATCCGCGTCGTGATCAGTCTCTTCATCGGAGCCGCCATTTTGCGTAAGTCAGTTGTTGATCAACTCGCGTTTTCCAACTTATGACATCGCGAAGTGGGTTTTGGCGGAAATGAGGTTTTTGTAGTGTGTTTATTTGCTCTACAAGTTAGTGCTGTCGTTTCCATGTGAACTACATCCATCAAAAACGATTTTTATCTTCATCAACCCGCTTCCCACTGCGCTCTCTTGCAGTTTCAAATAAAAATTATCTCTCCGCTAGTGGGAGTACTTGGCCAGGAATGGGAGAGCGCAGAGATACACACGAAAACACCATATAAGGCGTTCACGAACAAGGAAATCAACGCTACTATCGGTATGAAGATTGGCTTGGCAGCTGTTAACATCACATTGAAAGGTAAGCCAAGTGCAGAACGAGGATTACAGCATATCAAGTTGATGCATTTTAGTGAGATGTGTCAAATGATCTTTGTTTTTGGGAAACCTGTACTAAGAACTGACCGCGGGATTGGGCTGATGCAGATGCAAATTTTCACTGTCAAGAAAACTTTTGTAAAATCTTGGCATCATGTGATACAGATGCAAATTTTCACAACGATATAACATAACGAGTCATTACACCTGTTTGTGTTTAAAATATCTACAAAAGTTGTTTTCGAAAACCTCTGCTCGTGATCGAGCAAGAAATTAAAGGAATGCAGATGCATCGGCTTTTATTGACTGCAGTGAACACGTCCATCGCACAGTAATTGATTGCAGGGGATCCGGTGGATCAGGTCGTGGGCTATGCTGCTTCAAATAACGTGACAGAACATATCGATTACAACGAACGATTCCACTGGCACTGGAGACAAGGAAGGTTTGGGTTCGGGCCCCACGGTGAGTTTGCGGACTTTACTGTTGGATCTCATCCATGATCTCCACAGCGACATCTCGAGTCGTTGCATCCGTTGAAGTAATTGACGGATTTGACCAACACAGTGGCCGCATCCACTGAGACCGGTATCAACGCATTGTTGCAGTTCTTGTTTTTCAAAATACTGAGTTCACATCTGTAGGTGCAACATAGCCTCACTTAATGCTGCCAGTCGCCTTTGCAAGCTTTCAGAGCCGACTCTTTTCTTAGAATGCTCTGTGTTGTTCACATGCCTTGTAAAATTGTTATTTGCAAAACAAGTTGAAAATATGCGCTAACACAGTACTATTATTGTATGTGGTAATCATGATAGTGATATTGACACAGCTGATGATCGCGATATGCCAGGAGCGACTTACAGCAGGCTTAGTCTAATTAACTTTTGCCGAAAGCCAAATCCAAATGTCATTGTTTTGATACGCCATTACGTTAAGTAATGTCTGACGATGTATCAACACGAACCTTTTTACACTCAGTCAGTTACAATTCTTCGTCTATTTCGCGCATGATCATAGTTTTCTTTTTGCGTGGAATTGTTGATCTTTTCATAAATGATCAGAAGTCTGATTAATTTGAAAGCAAACTTGATAAATGCAAATTTAGATGCATGAATAAAGTTTGATGGAAACCAAAACAGATTTGAACTTACCGGTGTATTTGAAATAATTCATGCGTTGAGACAGCGATAGGGTTGTAACAAAGTTCTTAGCTAACAACTTCTTAGCTAACCCATTGCTTACAACAATCGTGGAAAGTACATACTAACCCATTGCATGATCAAAAACCTACAAAACCAATAAAGCCATCTTGAATGTGCAAACACTCATAAAACCATTCAAATCTCCATAAAACGTATTTTAGCTTAAGCAATATTCCTCGAAGCAGTTCGACAATGTGTTTTGTAGGAATTCTTTTCTCTGAATGTTGTTTCTTCTGAACGATTCCTTTTTCATTCAGCTGGTCGGATCAGTCGCGAGTTCCGTGACGCTCAGTATCGTGGGCTCCCTCTGCCGATTCTGTGGATCGCTGAATATTTTACGCTAGATGGCGAGCTTATTCGCTGGGGCAGGTCATACAGGACAGCTGGATGGTTTTCGTACCAAGTCTTGTGGTAAGTTGTGGGTGTCATAGCAGTGCACCAGACAGGATACGTGATGCGGCGACGTCATTCGCACCAGGCCGCTGAAAAAGCTGAGCTTTTATTTTAAGACGAAAATATCCTGCAATTAAAAGCTGTAGGCTTGTAAGTCTAGCCTAGAACTTTCAATTTTCGAGGAATCAGCCGACAGGGCTCTGGTTTCATCTTTGTGCGATGGTTTAAACTTGCACATATCTGTATTCAAGTAACTTCATAAAACATAGTTTCTTGGAAGAGCTTCGGGAAAACCTAAAAAAACTAAATACTGGTTCAGCATGTAGATATCATTGGCGTGCGAGAAATTGTTCGAAGTTTACAAAAGAAAGTTTTCTTTCAAAGAAAAGCAGCAATTGCAATTTTCTTTGATCTTTTGCTTCCTCTGCCACGTTCAACCATTGACGCTCCGTTTAATTCCCAGGACAGCGTTCCCCATCTGGCTGATCGCCAACATCCTCTCCGTCGTTGTCCTGTTCTACGCCGGGTGGATGTTCATCTTGTGTGGGGGCTTCATGTTGGTGAGCAACATTATCTGGGCCACTCTCAAGTGGGGCTCTCAGCCAATGATGATTCCTTTCGAAGAAGCTGTCTTGATAACTCATTACGGGCCGAGTTTCTGGCTTGTCATAGCAGGAGGTGAGTGTGCCGCAGAGATGACGTGACTCGACTCGAGTCACGTTAGGAAACGATGTTGTGATGACACAAAGACTTTTGACTCGGTTCGACTCGTGATTAGAGAAATATTACTCGTTATGTTTGATTTGGACACTTCTTTGAAGCGAATCAATGAATCAATTAAAAGCAAGAATCTTTCACGAGCCAGACCGGTTGTTCCTTGATCATCAAGATAACTCTTTATTCTCCCCTCCGAATTAAATTGCCCGTGTAGCTTAGCTTTTTGTTTAGCCACAGCTTTTGTTATGGTTTGCTTGCTCCATACGATGATCATTATCAAACAGATTTGTTAACTTATTATTATCAATAAATGTATTGCACCCTGGGTTATCTTTGCTGCGATAATTTCTCCCGTTAGTGCATTAGGTTTGTAGGCGTTGTAGCATCCATCACCGCTCAAAGCAGCATCAGCTGCCATTACTGTTCTGTGCTGAACGTGCAGGTGGACCGATCGAAGTAACACCGAAATATAAACGTGGCGCAAAGAAAAACAGCCGATTAACAATTCTCTACTTTTTCAATCACTAATCAATTCAAACTGTAGTGTTGTTTTTTTGTTTTTTCTTTACAGCAGCGCCACCAAGTGACCGTGAACTCCGGGTAAAAAAGCAGAAACATTTTCTTCAAACATCGTAAAAATGCAAAGAATTACACATCAAAGAAAAACTATCACTAGACCAGCTATGTCCAACCCGCAGGCCGCAAGAGACCAAGTCGATGGTTTCGTGCGGCCCAGTTTAGGTCTTCGCTGTAGTAAAAGTACCCTACATACTGACAACTTGTCCTTATTTTGATAATCTTAAATTTGACATTTTTGATACAGGTGGTCCTCAGTGCCACTTTATCACGTCTGTTATTATTGCAGTTAGGATTCGAACGTTTTCAGTACATTAGTTTCACCTAAATTTGGTTTGCCAAGACCGAAGTAAGCCATTCAATGTGCGGCCCTGTTCGATGTGTTGGTTAAGATAGTGACATAATTTTTGGCTCAGTAAGCCATTTGGGTTGGACATAGCTGCATGAGATGTTTCGACACCAGGATCTTCATTCTACGTAGATTCCGATAACATTTGCTATTGTTGCAACCTCTCCGGTGGTGTTGCATTGAATGTGCGATTCACCACGAACGGGATGTGCGTGAAGAACAACACCATACATATATGTGGCGCGAAAAAGCAATAATAGAGTGATCATGGCATGTGATTTCTATTGTTGCTTGCTGCCACGGTGCGAAGCTTTGCGCACATGCCGCTCGGGATTTCCGATCGCAACAAAATGGTGCTGTGACCAGGATGTGGAGGTCGTGCGGAGTTCAGCCTTCACACAAAGAACGTGCGATCGGTGCGGTTCGTTGTAAAATGGAGGGGATGTTGTCGCAACCTCTCCGGTGGTGTTGCGTTGGTTGTGTGATTCACCACGAACGGGATGTGCGTGAAGAATAACACCATTATGTATGTGGCGCTAACAAGCAATAATAGAGTGATCTCGTCGGGTGATTTCTATTGTTGCTTGCTGCCACGGTGCGAAGCTTTGCGCATATGCCGCTCGGGATTTCCGATCGCAACACTATACATTGTTCTTTGTTATCATTTTCAACACGTGTTTTCAGGCATTGTGTCATTCATCTGTGGCGTCATAATCGTCGCGATGGATCTGTGGAGTCCGCAAGCCTTGGCTGACTTTTTCGGCAATGACATCCTACAGGATTCGGAACAATATTACCACAAAGAAAAAGCAGAAGAAGAAAATGGCATCAAAGAAGGTTTGTTCCACTGTTGGACAAAAACTAGAAGAAACAGCGAATAGTCTTGGTTCTAGATCTAAAGATTGAACAACACTAAATTTTGGTCTTGGACTTGTGGCAGAACTTAGACGAGACCTCACTGCATTCTCATCGTTGAACCATACACTGGTATATTTACGTGAGGACTGCGTTGTTCAAATGTTTCGAGTTGCTTAGCCACACTCTTAATGCTGAAATGTAGTTTCAGGTGCAGTTATCTAAAAAGAATGAAGTCAAATACAATTCATAGAAAAATTAAAAAACGATTGGACGGTTTTCCGGGAACCAAATTTGCATTTGAAGCATTCAGTACTTTTAGGTTTTATTTTATGCAGCTGGCGATGACGTCACAAAGCAAAACAAGGAGCTGCATTAATTTTTGGGCCGAAACACACAAGATTCTATAAATGAAAATTTTTCATTGCGACTGAATTTCAGTTTAGACGGAACTCACTCCTTAACGAAAAGCTTGAGCGTGACAAAATCCAAGCGTTTCTAGCTAATGGCAGATTGTTTGTTTTTGCAATCACTGCAGCACCCTTCCCCTTTGATTTCATTTCGTGTGCAACTTTTATCTCCGCAGATGTCGAGTCGGTAAACAGGCCAAGTCACTTCCGCCACGGTGGAGCTCAACAACGTGTAAGAGGAAAAATTTCCTGCTTTGTTTCTTATTTATTTAATTATATATTTATTTGTCACTCCAGCATGTTTTGTGAGCAGTACGGGCGAGAAAGCTGAAACCAGGGTCACCAAACTACGATCCGCGGGCCAAATCCGGCCCGCGAAGCCATTTCATCCAGCCACAAAGACCCTATGTCGATAAGGAAAAATAATATGCAAATAAAAATTTATTGATTTGGTAGAATGTAACATATCCCGAAACAATCACATTACGTAAGATGTCCGGCCCTCGAATTGTTGTCTCACAGCTTATGTGGTCCTCGGACAAAATAGTTTGGAAACCCCTGGTTTAAATCATATATGGTCGTGTCGAACTTTTCGTTTGTGGGGATCTTATCGCTCGCACGCATTTGATGTCACGTAATTTGTTTGTCAACGAAACCACCTGGATCCGTTTGTAGGAAATTCACCTTTGACCTCCGGTGCACAGAAAGCGTTCACAAACCTTCGTAAAATAACGTCACAGCGAAATGTAAATGTGTTTGCCTCACAGTCGTTTCTTTGCATGCCACACTGCCACCAAACGGTGGCAATAACGTTAAAACTTCAAGCTTGCTATTTGCAAAGAGCCCAGAAATCATCCAACTCCTCCCTCAGCTGCCAGGCTCTGACGTAGTTCGTGACATCATCACCCCACGTTTTGTCGCAGTCGAACCAGAACCGCTTCAGGAAGTTCTCGGCGGGCGGTCGGCGCACAAAGAGCCGCGATGACCTCGCTCGAGACTTGCAATCGTCAAGGAGCGTTCCTTCTCAAGGTGCTGACAATGCAGCTTACGAATGCATCGAAGAAATAACCGGTTACTACCAGTCTGAGCCGGTTGATGTGAATTTTGAAACAATGAAGGCAAAACCTGAACGTGAAGAAAACGGCAGGTCGAACACGACAAGGATCTGAACCAAGTCATGCATGACATACAAACTAGTCATGCATAACTGTATAAACCATAGTGTAAATACGTTACGTCACTCACCTACACGACATGAAAGCTGCTCTTTTTGCACAAATGTGTTTCCGAGGAGCAGCTTTTATGGTTCAGAAGATTTTTGTGAAAAATTATCCCGAGGTAAAGGGGGGGGGTGTAAAGTGTTGTTCTCGTATTTTAAGGGAAAACCAAAAACATTTTTTGTAAAATTGCTCACGAAATCAAATAACACAATAACTGTGAAAAGAACGTTTTCAGGACGTCCCACAAACACTTCGGGAGTGTTAACAGTAATTAGATTGTTAATGTTAATTAGAAAATTGTCTTTTGAATTTGCGACTGAGTGTCGATGTCCTGCACTATGCAACTCTGCAGAAAATCTCTTTGGAATGAAATGAACCTGAAAGGTGCAAGCTGAGCGAAAGTTAAAGGACCAAGCGAAATATAAATCGGTCTTTCTCACTTCTTTAAGCAACGCAAACGATAAAACATCAAAATGTGAATAAGTTTTTGGGCCAATAGGTTTCATTCCACGCGCACAAAGATGCACAACTTGTTACCCCCATAACGAAGATGCATCCACTTACTGTTCCGCCCCCCACAATAAAGATGTATCCGCCAAATCTTTCCGGAAAAAAGATGCTGAATTTCGCACTCACTGGATGGATCAGATTACAGTGGATTGAACTGCCTCTTCTTTTTCTCCAACCTCCTCCCGACTCGTTCTGTCCAAGGCCAGGAATCCTCTGTTACGTCACTGAAGCTGCCTATGACGCCATGGAAGTTCCCTTTTGACGTCACCGAAGCGCTTAAAGTCATGAGGTTGGCGACGTCGTGAATTTAACCGAACGAGCTGAGTTTGTGTTGAAGCAACTAACCTGATCCTGGCATGGCCTTGACATCGAAAGTGCGCCGATCGTGGTAGAAATTTATGCTGGCGGAAGACACGAGGTGGCGCTCCTTGTAATGCGCAACTAACGTAGAAATGACCTGAGTTTGTTGTGAGGTGATGTTTGTTTCCTGCATGTTGCTCGACAGGACGTCACAGATTGCAGACTAACCGGACGTGCATGTGGCTTCAGTGCAGCGGTTCTTAACCTTTTTTTCCTTATTACCCACTTCCGGTTGAGATTGAATCGTCATTTCCCACAGCATGAATAGACTAATTACCCACCTGTAACCCCTATCATTCCCCATTATGTGGCTATTTACCAGGGTTGCGGAGTCGGAGGTAAAATATCCGACTCGGACTTTCCAAAAGTTCCGACTCCGACTCCTTAACGTAAAGGGAAAGAAATTTGGCTGTTGTTGCATAATCTTCCGACCTTTCCAAAATTTGGCTGTTTCCGACCTTTCCAAAATTTGGCTGTTGTTGCATAATCTTCCGACCTTTCCAAAATTTCCGACTCCGACTCCTTAACATAACGTGAATGAAGTTTGATTGTCAACAATTTTGTAGCAACTAGCAATCAATGGAAATCATGGTGCACAGCACGAATTCTCTCTTTCAATAAAAGTTTCAAAAGATATTGTACCATTTCAACGGGAATTCTCAATTTAGGAGTGTAATGTAAAAAATTATCCAATTGGACATCCGGAGTCGGACAAAAAAATCCGACTCCGACCCCCAGTGTTGTTAGGAATCCGACTCCACCCAAAAACCTCCGACTCTTTACGACTCGACTCCGGTACCGCAACCCTGGTATTTACCCGCAGGTTAAGAACCACTGTTTTAGTGCATTTCCGCTTCAACTTCTGAAAATCGAAAGCTTCTAAAGAGCGGCGTATTTTTACAAAGCTTGCTGCGCTTTCCAAGTTAACAGTTCAATTGTTGAAGTAATTGATCTCTACTTAGTGCTGTTCGGCCATTTTCATTTTCTGCTCTTGCTCCGATAACGTGATTCGACTTCGGCAACAAGCACCAGGGTTTCATGCATCCCTGGCCGGCTGATGTTTGCAGAAACATTTGAGGGTGTTTGTCATTCTTTCGTTTTCCGTTTATCATGTCCTGTTTATTGTTTTCACTTAAGGAAAGTTGGGGTGGGGGGGCAAGAGGGTGAAACAAGCAGTCAAACTGTTACAACGAACAGTAAAGGCCAATAGTGTCATAAGTTTAATAATTTCCTGGAGAAACAAAGTTATATTTGTAGTTTTCTGTAACAGCAAGACGTTGTGCGCAACGCAAGCGCGGTGTGGGTCGAACCTTGCTCATCTAACTTTTTACAAGTTCTGATAAAGTCCCACTGTCTGTCAAAAGGAATCCTTTCCCAGCTAAGCACCAAACACTATGACCATACCAGGGTACATGTTTCGCCTTCTAGGTTAGAAGGCACCTTTGGAAAGTGCATGAAGTATGAATTAGAATTAAATAAAATTCACTAACAGTGAAGCTGTACAAAGATTCTGTTTTGAAGACAAGACCACCCTTGTGTCTGTTACCACAGGAATTGTCTGCAAAAGCTTCAAACACCTTCAGTTCATGTTTCCAGCTGTTTTCTTCTTCTCGCAGATCATCTCGCGGGCCGCGGCTCACTCCATAATGCGCGTCGCGAGTCGTCGCAAGCCGCGAGAACATTCCTCGCGACTCGGGAGCAAACAGACCGTAAGCCCGGATGAAAGGCATGTTGAGTCAATCTACTCGAACCAGGCATTCTTCGAGGAGGGAGAGGGAGGAGTGGAAGAGCTGAGGATGAGCGTCCTCCCCGGCAGCGAACGCAGCGTGGACGTCATCGCTGACGTGTACCAGGAGGAAGTTGCGGAAGCGTCCATCCGTGACGAGCAGCTTGCTCCTGAAGCGTCCAACCGTGACGAGCATCTTGCTCCTGAAGCATCCATCCGTGACGAGCATCTTTCTCCTCCTGAAGCGTCCAACCGTGACGAGCATCTTGCTTCTTCTGAAGCATCCATCCGTGACGAGCATCTTGCTCCTCCTGAAGCGTCCATCCGTGACGAGCATCTTGCTCCTCCTGAATCGTCCATCTGTGACGAGCAGCTGGCTCTTCCTGAGGTGGTGGGGGGGTCGGAGGAAAACGTTTCTGACCAAACCGTTTGAAAACATGGCAGAAGATTTTGCTCAAACGAGAAATCTGTTCCTAAAAGAAGCGTTCCATTAACATTTTCCTGTTTTTCGTTAATGCAGTTATTTTCCACAATGTTCAAAATTTTTGCAAACGGTAAATGATTCGGTCTTTTGTGAAAGAAACCGGAGAATATAAAAAAATGCCAAGAAAGGTTTTTAACATTGGGCGAAGGAAACAGTTTTGTTTTCACTTGGTGGTGTTTGTTCAAAAATATTTTGGGTTTATGCGCGTTGTCAGCCACTTCACATTTGATTTATTTTCCAAACGTAGCTTGCTTGGATCATTACTCGCGTCTTGATCTGGAGAGAGTCAAAGAGACGATCACTTTTATTGACGTAAGCACCAAATGTTGTTTATCACCTCATTCGAGTATACTTCTAACCGTTATGTCCTTTCACTAACATTTTGAAAATTCGTTCACTTTTTGGCTACGACTGCTCAAAAACTTATTGCACGCTTGAACGCGTATAAATCAGGGCACAACTGTTGTTTGACATAGACGTTCAAAAAGTATTCAAATTTTTATTTGGAACGTTTTTTGCGCAAGAGCTGTAGATTAGCAACGAAGCGATTTTCTCAATCTAAGTGGCTGTATTATTTGCGAAGATTGCTACAATGACAAACCAGGTTTTTGTGATTGCAACGGTCGCGAATTCACAGCCAATGCAGCTGTAGTTGCCGGTTTAAACGATCCTTAAAAGCATTTTTCAAAACGTTTCAAACGCTGTATCTTCGTCAAACGTCATCTTCGCGCTCACATACGCAGAGCTGCTGTGTCGCACCTTGCACTTAAACTGTAAATAAACAACTGCACAGCCTCAAAGCTTGTTGATAACTTGACAACTGCTAAACTGCTACATGTTAATCCAGGCCCGCAGCAAGGTTTTAAGGCTTAGGGGGGGAAATGACATTTTTAAGGGAGCAAGATATTTGCTTTTATTATATGTTAGAAAAATTTCGTTTCTGACCACAGCAAAGTTTTGGGGGCACTACCCCGAAAATGCCCCCCATGACTACGGGTCTGTTGTTAAATCGTCCGTGCGTTGCTATGCAAAGTCGCGCAACTTCAACAGTCGCTTATAATTGACTTGCAGAAATTCTAAAGCAAACTATACTGCACCTTTTGAAAAAATCAGTAACTGACCGTTTACTTTAAGCTTGTCACGCTTGGCTAATTCGTAGAAAGATGTGGCGTGACAGCGCTCAGGAGAAAATTCCCAGATGAACATTCCTTGTTTATCTGTAGCTTTCATGGATGGCAGGAAAGACCCAGTCGACGCAGTGTGCACAGTCATTAGAAATCATTGATTAGCCAGAGTCAGCTATAACTTCGAATCCTGCTAATTCTTTCTTATACGAGGCAGAAATTACGTCAAAAAATTCAAGATAAGCCTCGAGGCCAAGACAGATTTTTGAGGCTGAAACGAGACAGCTGAAATATATTTCTGGGGCCACATCTTCGCCTCCGTGTGCAGTTTCGAGTTGTGTTTGTAGTTTTTCCGTGCAAAAATTTTTCTTACTATGACGCATCTGTCTCTGCCCTCACGTGACCAACGCAAAAACAAGAAAGTTCAAGCAATGATGTCATCGTTGATGACGTTGCTTGAGAACAATCTATTGTTGAAGGCAGCCATAAACAAATGTGACAAGTTTTGCAAAATATCAGGTCTTAATAAATCACTACAAAACAAACTGTTAGAAAGCTGCATCTTTCAAAATTAAGGCCTGTCGTGAACATGGGCGTCACAGAAAGCGGAAATTCTGAAGAACCATATAAGCGGGAATTACCGAAAAAAAAATCTCAGTCGTTGCTGACAAACACCTGTGCTGATTTACAACATGTACAGCGTTCTTTTGCCTGAGACATATAGAGCATTATGTCTAAAGGTACGGAGCGTAGCTGCCACGGATTAGGTGATGGTTCGATTACTGCACCACTTTTTTGGCAGTTTTGCCATTTTAGCTGATTTGCTGCTAAATCCAGCAGGTTTTCTCACTATTGGGTGTAAGATTTAGATTTTCAATTTAGCAGTTAGCTGATTTTCTAGCAGAATTTTCAAAACCGTTTGGCAGTTTTAGCAGGCAAAAAACTTGGTGACAAAAAGTTTGTTTCAACATTTCTTGGAGATGAAAACTTTTACACCTTCTTCATCAAAAATATTCTTGATCTTCTTCATTACGCTTTTAATTGGGCAACACCAGGACTAGGCACAGCCAGCTAGTTTCAATCAGTGGACATTTTACTATGCGCCCTCTTTTCGAAGTACATGTCCACTTTTTTCATGAGAAATGAAATATTCTCCAATGACATTCGAAAATGTCCTCCATTTTGCATTTCTATTTTACATAGCTATAATTGGCGTAATTAGAGCTTTGATTCAGGGTGGAAAACGTAGCTAAAAGGGGCCCACTTGCCACTGTGCAGGGCCAACTAGCCAACATTCGGAAAAAAAACTTGAGAAATGATGGTGAATCAGGATGTGGATAGCTATGCTAAAACTCTAAATCACCGGAAAATAATCCAAAAAACGCGAAAAAAAAACAACTGAAAACCAAACGAATACTACAAACGGAAATGTCTCTTAAGGTGGCGATGCTGTTTTCACATTTAGATTGACAAGGGGGAATTCGTCCCTCTACCTGCCGTCAGTTACGTCAATGGTTATGATATATTGTTTTTGCATACAGTAAGCTGTTCCTACTCTACTGAAACAAGATAAGAGCTGGAGGCGTAGCTTGGTTTATGGGAGGGCCTGCGAATTGTCTAATTAATCATTAATTGTAGAGATGAGAAACATCTTGAAGAAATAGAAAATTTGTATGCAGAGCTGACCAGTGCCCTGCTTGCTGCTGCATCCTCTGCAATTAAAACAAATGGTAAAAAAAGGTAAATTTGACATTCCTGGCTGGAGTTCGGTGGTCAAATCAAAACATCAAATTGCAAAGGCAGCCTTCTGGCTATGGGTAAACTGCAGTAGACCCAAGACTGGTGGCATATACAGGAACATGGCTGAAACAAAAAAGATTTCAAATATGCATTGCAGCAATGCCGCAAAGATGTTGAAATAAATAAAGGCCAATGGCCTAGCAGCTGCACTACAGGCTGATAAAACCAAGAAGTCATTTTGGCAAAAGATCAAAAACAAAAACAGATCCCCATCACTACCAACATTGGTGGGAGGGGTAAATGGTGGCTCAGAGATTGTTAAAATGTAGAAAGACCATTTCAAGGGAATATTAAACTCTAAAAACTCTGCCAATAACTAATAGGAAAGCAACCAGCAGCAATAGAGCTCTCTCACTGAGTTCACTCTATCCTTTAACTTGTCCCCACATTCAACAATCAATTGCAACCATAGTGTCAGTAGATACCCATCGAGTTCACTCTACTACTGATAAGTGAATTACGATAATTCGCTTGTGGTGACTATCACAGTGACTCGTTGCTTATGAGCACCATCTAGCGGTGACCAATTATTTACATGTGGCGCCATCTTCTGGCCGCCACAGGACCCATTTTTTGCAACCACAATGCTACGTCACTCTTAGTCAATCAAAGAAAGACCGACGATCCTCAGCTTAATAGCAGTTGAGATTACCCATTTGACTAGATTCACTCTTCTACTTCTGCTAGGAATGCAACAGTATATGTGGCGTAATCACGTCGCAACATGGAGTTAGGCTGATAACAGTGACAGAAAATTGGATTTAAACAAATTCTGTTTTTCGCATATCCATTCTATTTGGCAAAATAATTTTTGGATTGGATTTGAGTTTGATAAACATAACTGACTTTACTGGTATCTGGAAGAGATACAAAGTAACAGTACAAGGCCGATTATCAAGATCACGGTATGCAAATGCTACATTAAACTACGATAAGGTGTCGATATATTGTGCCCATCAGTGAATAGCAGAGATGAGCGGACCGTCATATTTTGCAATCCAAATCCAGTCCCGAATATTTAAAACTCAGTCCAAGTCCATCCCTAGTCCAAAAAGTTTCAATAAATTGAATTCCAAGTCCAAATAATCCAACCGTTTAGCAAAATACAGCTTTTTTAATGACACGAAATACGCAAATCTTGACCATTAACTCAGTCCAAATCCAGTCTTGATCCAAAATTTGTGAAGCATTTTACACTCTGGATCCAATCCAAAATTAACATAATTCGTCATAGTCCGCATCCAGTCCAATCCAAGTCCAGTCCATTGTTCATCTCTGGTGGAAAGCAAAATCTCAGTTCTTCCTCTGTGCAAGTCGGGAGCACTTGATCCTTGAAAGGTAACAGAGTAGGACCAGACAGAGAAAACAGAAAATTTGCACCAATCTTGAACATCACTGAAGCAAAAACTGTTCTATTCTTTGTGTGCAAACAAACTGCATTTGATCATCAGAGGCTCAGAAATTTTGTGAAAATGACTCTGATGCGAGTCCCAAGTCATCGATTGTGACTCGAGTCGAGTCGAGTCAGTCCGTATCACAATAAATCGTGCCTTGAGTCAAGTCGATACATGACTCCAGTCACGCTTTCACTGAGTTTTACATATCAATTTTGATATGATTCACACACCAAAAGTATGGTCTTCAATACCAGACGATATTAAATTTTCAACCACCTTTACCTTTAAATGGAAACTTAAGAAACACCTCCTACATGAAAAAAATTCCCAATTATGATCTTAGCAACATTTCCCTTGTCCAGAACAAAATACTGTGTATTCTAGTATTCTGTAACTCTGCTTATTTTTTGTGAACACTTACTTCTTCATATTTTCTGTGTGCACATTCTATACTTCTTGACATATAAGTACACCCTTTGTTTTTTTCTGTTTTGCTTTTTTTCTTCTATACCTCTTTAATTAGTTTTTGTAACTTTTTTACTTTTTTATTAGTACTATTTTTTAATTTTTTTATATTGCTAAAAATATTCTAACCACA
>Ga0210059_1003107_pt1 | contig 26437 bp, 16 predicted proteins | sample Ectturendosymbi2_FD_188042 | JGI IMG/M metagenome (GOLD analysis project Ga0210059, IMG submission 188042) | Ecteinascidia turbinata endosymbiont from Florida, USA - Sample 2 (SPAdes) (version 2) | ecosystem: Host-associated > Tunicates > Ascidians > Unclassified | place: Key West, Florida... | reverse complement strand
TGTCAAGCCCCACTGCACTAATGTAAAGCCTCACTACAGAGGACTTTCTGGTGACGGTTCTGTTGCCACACCAAGCTTTTCATTAGCCATCCCTTTGATAACAGTGGTTAGATTTTAACGCCATCCATGAGTTCACATTCATAATTTCATTTATTACTCTGCCCCTTGTTGCACTTTAACAAAACCTAACTACATAGCAATGCTAATCTATAAACCAAAACACTAAACAACATTCAAAACAATACACTGGCTTAAAATATGTCATTTATATTGACATGACTGACTAAAAATTCAGTCCAACAAGTCAATATCACCAAACAACAAATTTGCATATCATGTTTAAGAAAGAAAAATGCTATCTGGCCTGGTATCATCCAACAACCAGTCAATGCAAGCTCACATAAAATAGGTGTGAAGACTAGACTGCAAGGCCTGGTGTAGACTACAGACGACATTAAAAGAGCTAGATTGCTCCAGCTAGTCTAGACTACAGATCACAGTAGGCGTACACTAGCTAGCATTAGTCCAGGTACGCAGCAAACAGCGTTCTTAAAATGTATACTGAAAGAGCCCTATCTTGCCACACGAGGAACAGATTCATGCTGACAAACTTGGAGTTTCCAATTAGCAGATTAAGAGGGGGAATGGGATTACACTACGCTGCAGAGATTACGCCATAGACAAACTGGAAGTCATGGCACAGAAGGCTAAAAAGATGCTTCTGAAGATAATAAATGAATGATTGTGCAATGCGCAACTTTTCCAAAAGTCTGAATCCTAAAAATATTGATAAAAGCGTTTCGGATATCCGGATCCGTATCCGGTTCCTGTCTGAAAGCAGTTTTTGGATATCCGTATCCGGTTGCAAAATCACTATCCTGCCGGATATCCAACCGGCAAACCGGATAGTGATAGTCTCTGCGAGGTAGAAGTCAATTTTGTCACGGAAAGTGAGAGTTCTCACTCTGACGGGTGAGAACTCTCACTTTCGCGGGTGGGAGTTCTCACTTTGGCTACTTTCTTTGGCGGGCGAGAATTCTCACCGCAGTGGGTGAGAGTTCTCACTGCATTGGGTGAGAGTTTTCACTGTGGTGAGTTAGAGTTGTCACCGCAGTAGCTTCCACTTTTGATTGGAGTGGGTGAGGTTATTTATTGCGAAGAGTGTCGATAAGGAAATGAAGCAGTTATTGTGTGACTATTATCCGCAGTGTAAGTGGTATTTAACGGATGGTTTGATGTTATGTAAGGGCCTGTGAGATCAGTGGACTTAATTTAATGGTGGTGTGATAGAGTGAAAACTCATAGCGCTTTTTTGTCGACAGGATAACGAACAGTGGTTGGTGGTGCAATGTGTGTGCAAAGCCAAGTAGTAGTCAGATAAAATCTTGCGTGTTTGACGAGTTCATTTAAGTTGGAACTGACCAGGCGTTAATCTTTCTGTTTGCTTGAGGCGTGATGATCACTCTTCATGAAAATGTTATAACATTTAAAATTTTCGAACCATTGCAGAGTTGAATTTTTCTCCTCATGCATTCAAATCCAATGCCAATGAGGGACATGGACAGTGGCACCAAATTTCAACTTTGCTTCATAACTTGTTTGAACAGCAACGCATTGAAGCAGCTGATGGCTCTGCTCCGTAAAATCTTGTGGTCAGCACAACCTTTTATTTTGGACATCTTATTGTTTCTATTTATGGGGCACCTGACTAGACAACCTCTAGGATTTTGGTGCCCTGGATTTCCTTCTCTTGAACAGTAGTATTTCTTGTGTAATGCACGGCGTAGTAAATGCAGCTTGAAAATGCAGCCAACTAAATGTACTTACCTGAAATATTAAATTTGTGCCTCCTTTTTCAGTTGTAGCGAGCCGCTAGCAGCAAGTCCTAGCAAGGGCACAGCATGCACTACGTATTACCAAACAATCCGAGCTAGACCTATTTGTACCTCATTATGAATGTTAGTAGTTAAGCGCGTTTTGCTGTTGTCCAGGTTAACAAAATTCATAAATGTACCTTGATGAAAATAAATTGCCTGATTTTGCAAAAAGGAAACGTGAAATTCGAAAGATGTAATACTATCAAGCGATATTTGGTAGACTTAGAGGAAGGCCATGATTAATTGAACACGTAAATATATCGTTACAGTAGTAACTCAGGTAAAGTGGAAAATTTACCTTGCTTCTAACATGATTTGATAGGCATTGTAACAGTGCTACTACACATACAACCCATGTGAACGTTGTGCATCTGAGGTTGGAAAAGTGCATGCGGCACATAACACCACAGGAAATATGATCTACATGAGCAAAGCACACTTGGAGTGGTTGAGGCCGTGTCATTGAAAAACATACACTTCGTACCACATACGTAAGACTGAAACTCGGCGCAGAAACAAGAAATCCCACTGAACTTCTCCATGTCAGGAGGGCGGAGGTACCATGCAACATATGATCTAGTTCTCATATGGATGTTTCTCTTGTGGTGGGCCCCAAGCATTTGAGGCTGAGGTTCCTCTCACCTGGCCCATTTAAGATGTAACAGTATGCCAAAATCACCTATAGTGATAGGATTTAACCAGTTAGAAATGATATATAGAAAATTTACTGTATCTGCATTCACTGTCTGTGTGCAGATATGTAGTTTAGTCACCACTTGTATAATGCATAGGCCAACCTCTGCTCCCAATTTGGAGCTATCCTGCACAATGTTGGCAGTTTGCCCTGATGACTGCAGCATAAATATAATCTTATTGTTTTGTAGCTAAGTGTATATTGCATTCATTCAATTGCATGGGATAGTAAGTTATGTGCAATGTTCATCTTGTTAAATGTTTTGGTATGGTGAGAGCACAGTCATAGTTCAGAGTTTTGTCTGAGCTCATGGTTAAAGTATGTATCAATGTTCATAAAACAGGTGATCAGCTGCTGACTCTTTTGTAAAGATTGAAAATTAAGGTAGTGCCTATTTTGTCTCATGATGCAAAAGCTGTGCTGGGTTATTTTGCCTTTGATTTGAACACGTTGAAGTTGTCACATGACAAGTACAATATATGCAAAGAGACAACAGGTTCAAAGGTTTAGGATTGAGAGGTTAGCCTACAGTTGATGCAATTCTGACAACAGCTTGCCAGCTATGAACCATGACAATACTCGTCAGAGAGAGAGAGAGAGTTTATTGGCGCAAATATTAAACTGACCCATTACAGACATTGTAGTCGACTAAGCAAGGCATGTGTTCTGAACTTGTCATGTGACTACTTTAACCAATCATGTTCAGGTGGAGGCAAATAACTCCAGCAGTGCTTTTGCCTCATGAGGCAAAATAGACACTGCCAAAAATTAAAGCTCACAGTAATTATCAGATATACATGACTAATGATGATCGCAAGTGCATGACTAATGATGATCGCAAGTGCAAACTAGTGTTTCAACAGTTTATAACTGTATTTAGAACCCATGGTACAAAAAATGAATATTTTGTATGAGTTAATCGAAAAAATTTGGGTGTTAACAGTTGTCGGAGTTGATATTTTCAAATTTTTCGAAGTTGGAATGGGAATCTTTAAACAAACACAGGATTGGAGTCAGAGTCTGAAAAATCTAAATCTGCCCATATCTGTTCTGGACTTATTTGATTGTGGTTTTGATAAGAAAGTAACTAGTTTTGACTTTGGCCCAGTTGGCATTGTAAACGCAAGCGCTGGATGGGCGACTGCCATCCAGCTTTACACATGTTTAAAATACAAAACATATATTTTTAATAGCAGGACTTCTTGTCCACAAAATTTCAATGCCATGGAGTTTTTTGAAAGTTTTAAACCTTGCGCTGAGTTCCAGTTGATAAAGTGTTGCTTGACAGATACAAAGCCAGCACTAATGTGTGGCTTGACAGTATAGCAATGATTAAGCAATGAGAGGTTGACTTCTCAGTCCACAAAAGAAATAGTGATGTACTCTGTAGGTGTGAGCTATTGTGAAGCCTACTGTTGAAAGTCACTGCTTACTACTTTCTACTGCACTCATGCTATGGAAAAAATAAGTTAAAATTTGATAAAGTATGTTGAGTTGAATTTGATTCGCATGCATTTGCTGTACCAATGGCAGCCTCAGTTAACACTTCACAAAAATTGAGCTTTGGCCTAGCTATGTGGGCTGTGGCTTTATTTTTAGGCTACTTTTAATTTACAGTAAAATGCTTGTTTGTATGTGTTTGAATTTAGGTGTCAGTCATGGATATTATTGGCAGACTTTTTAATCACTGCCCTGCAATATCTGGTGAAGTGAATATGCTTATACAGGGGTTCGATAATCGTTTAAAGATTGATGAAGAAGCAATGCAGTTGATTTACAATTGTGCATCTAATCTATCTGACTGTGTTTTACCTGCATCTCAGAAGCTTGTATCTGAAAGTTTGGCACAGATTCAAGCAAAATGTAAGCTTTTGTTAATATTTTTGTGGTTGATTAAGCTAAGTGCTGTATAGATTAAGTGAATATGTTTGGATGAGCAGCATAATAGGCTTGGCTTGTGATAAATGAGTGTATTAGGTTAATTAAAATAAAGTTGCTCATTCCTATCTTATTAGGCTTATGCTGCAACCAGAATGTATTGATTTTTAGAAAATTGTTTTGTACATTTATCATGGTTGTTATTCAGTGAGTCTGAGTTTTTGTTGGTTATCATTGCATGGTACCTCAAAGGATTCGGTGTAGTGATCGTCTTTTTGTTAGTAGAAGCATCTCATATAAAATCTTGGCACCCGCATATGATGAGGCAAAATCACTGCTAGAGCTATCCTAACCCAGTGTCTTTCCGGATCGTGCTTGTCATGTGACCACTTCAACCAATCGTGTTCAAATAAAGGCAAAATAGCCCCAACACAGCACATGTCTCATGAGGCAAAATAGACACTACCTAAAATCTTTTTTACATGGAAAGTTGGATGCTGACTAAGATTTTTGATGACTATATTGAAAACTAATTTCAATTGTGCAGGGATATCTAGAAACTCTTAGGTATCCCTGATGTTGTGAAAGGAAGTTTCTAGATATTTCTAGATATCCCTGATTTTGTGTAAGGAACTGCTGCTATACTTTTCACTAAATCCAAGGCTGCATCACATCATTCTTGTTTGAGAATGAAACACAGTTGCATTACAAAGTAAACACTATACCAGGGGTCACCAACCTTCATGTAACTGAGAGCTACTTCTTGAGACCAATTAACGCTAAGGGCTACTATAGTTTGATACACACTTCTGAAATAGAAATTTAGTTCAGTTTACCTATTATGTTATCATTAATGATGTTAATCTATGTGACGATACTCATCATCTTAATGCTATGTTGAAAACAGGCCTGCAGGCGACCAACGTGGGCCTTGTGGGCAACCTGGTGCCCACGGGCACCATGTTGGTGACCCCTGCACTATACTAATATTGTGCTGATGAACACATGCACAGAAAGTCAGGGTGCATTCACATTAAATATATACTGTACATGTAACAACAAGCTCAATAAGAAAGTTTTATCTCTGCTTTGTTTCTTGCAAGTTTTAAAAGCTATTGTTTATTTTTCCTGTAGATAATAATTTTTCAAAACCAAATGTAGCACCATTTTTAGTTGATATTAGAGCAAGTACAAGTCAGTGTTTCTGTAACTACATAGAGTTTCCTTTTGAAAATAGAGAAATGTGATATAAAATGCCCTGGATTTCTCAAAGCTTATGTTAGCTAAAACAGGTGAAGCTGGATAAGGCTTCAAAAATCTTAATCAAGAAAAACTCATAAATCGACTTCAAGTAGATAACAAGTTGCTGATTATATATTTATTGTGCACAGATGCCAAAGCAAACAATCATAGTGTAAACTTGCTCAATGAATTAGCAATTTTGATAGGGAGCACATGATAGCTTGTCAATTTAAAAGCTATGAAGTATTTTTTGCAAAGATTAAATATTGGCATGTATTAAAAATTTCCATTGTGTATACTGCATTAAAAAGCTGAGTGTACATTGTGGAAACAAAATGTGGTATTGTTTTATCACTAACCAAATTATATGAGGTGACCATGTTTCGTGCACTTTTGAGTTAGTGGTGTGTAATTAGTGTTGATGAGCAGTCTCGCTTCTTTGCAGTTTCACTACACTGGTGAGTAACATGCATTTATGTCCAACTTATGGATATTGTAGTGAGGTCAGTTGCTTTTTTCATTTGAAGAATGATCTTGATTCTTTTAACAGTGATGGTATGCTCAGAAATGTGTGACAGAGTGGCCGCTACAGAAGAAAAATTATTTACACAAGTAAGTTAATGCATGCAGTAAATGTCACCCTCAGGAATATTACTTGTGATTTATGAAATTGTCTTGGACTAAGAACTAGACCAATGGTGACCTGTAAAACTAATCTCGTGGTGTGATCTAAACATCCCTGTGATTGCAAATGTAAATCACCTTACTGTTCGAGGAATTTCTGAGAGCTGGTTTACTTTATAAGTGGATGCTGTTTGTTAAATCCACCTCAAGGTCAGTTGATTTTGGATTTAATATGCTACATTTCAAATAACTGGTGCATTGAAAGCAGCAATGAAACAACAGGCATAGAGGGTAAAAATGTATGACTAGCTTTCGTATAACTAGCGCTCAATGGTGTAGTGCTAAATACTAAGGAAGTGCCACACTAATAAGAATACGTATCGTGCTTCCAATAATTGAGAATTTCACAAAAATGATTTCAGTTTAATAGTTGATACAAAAAATACTATATTGTTTTGTCAACTTACGATAATGTTGCTTTGGTTTATTTTACACGTATAGGTCATTGACTTTTTAGTAAAGGTTGATTTTGAAAAGTTCGTATAGTTTGCACATTGCATCATGTGACTTACTTAAATATTTCGCCTTTTATGATTAAGAAAATAAAGGAATATGTTGTTGATGTTTAATTTGAAAAACGTCTTTAAAACTGCAGGTCAACGATGATGATGATGATGATTCGGAACTAGATAAACTGGCCGAAGATTTGCAACTTCAGAGAGACTCTATTATGAATAACTTTGAACTTGCTCGAGAAAAGCTCATCAAAGAATACGAAGAAAAGGATCAGCGTCTAAGTTCCGACATGGCAAACTCGCAGTACCCAACTTAACGTCACAATCAGTTTTCCGCAATTTTGTTTTGCTGCCCGTCGAAAACGGGAAAATATCTTATTTCCCCGAATGGAAGTTTAAGCCTCATTTTACAAAAGAGTACGTAAGGTTGAAAATCTATGATCTGAATCTTGCACACAGAAATCTGTACTTATTGCCCCGGCTTGAAAGCCGCCTAAGTAACCTAAGCTGTTGACGAGAGTAGTACGATTTACTCGGGCTTACGTATGTTCGTTTACCTGCAAGTTGTGAAAGTCTAGGTATCATCGTCACATACCACTCAAGACCTTTTTCGCAAACTGACGGCAGCGTAACGACCATTAAAGAAACAGTTCATACCATCAACCGAGCAACTTTACTATTCTAAAGTAAGCTATATCCTTTGCAGCACCACAACCATTTGAAATGGTTGTACTTGGTCTTGGCCACAAACTACTGGAACTTGGCTACAAGTATAAACTACTGAAAACCACTTCAAATGGTTGAAGGCACATTTAGCAAATACGAAAATGAGCGACACTTCGAAACTTAAATACCACTGGTGAAATTGCAAAGCGCAATACTCGGAAAATTATATCAGAATATTGGTGAATAAATCGCCAATGCTGTGTTTCGATCGTTGAATGAATCAGACTTGGTTCTTGTTGACAGATTTTGATGATGTTTTGGTTGCGAAATTATTGCTTTTAATAAGTAGGTACTTTGCTACTTTGACGACATTAGCGTTCAGAAAAAAGCTGTTTGCAAAATATGTTCTGAATTATCGCACTTCTTGTTGCAGCTTCATTTGGCTTTAGAACAAGCATGGACAAACTAAAGCTCGAGAGCTACATGCAATCCGTCTCGCTCTTTAATCCGGCCAGCTGTCAAATTTTATAATCCAAGGTGTTCGGCAAGTCAAAAAGTTTACGGACCCCTCTTCTAGGGGTGTTTTTCTATGCAGATGCGAGCGTGCACTGTGCAGTCGTCGTGTATGTGCCACTGTGGTGATTGGTGAATCGGGTTTGAAGCCTGTAGTGTAAGAGATATTTTCAACGTGCACTTCGTGACTTCGATCAAACGTGTTGATGACTCTGCGTATATATTTCGTTCATGCACACCATTTTCACTTCGTCCATCCTTGCAAATTCTGTTAGTTAACGCGTTTCCTTTGACCCCAAACAGAGCGTCAGCACGTCGACTCTTGTCTCTTCGTTAGTTCGTGGCGGCTGCGAACGTTGCTCTTTTACGGCTTCCTTGTTTTCTTCAGCTCATCTTTGGCTGCGTCGAAATCAGGGTGGAGTTGAATAGCTTTCTCAAGGTTCTGAAAAACCGATGCTGGCCTTAAAGATCGTAAAATGCAGTTTCGATTTTGTATCAGTAACTAAAAGTGTCTTAGCCTTCGCACGTGCTGGCATGTTACGATGTCTGTAGCCACGATCGGATCTATCTTAAACTCACAACAACTCTTATCTGCCGATGTTTCCACGGCTCGTATTGCCGTGTGGTTAACTCTCTGCCACAGCTGGTTTTGCTCTATGGCAGCTATGTCCAACCCGCGTGCCGAGGGTTTTGTGCGACGCAGTTTAGGTGTTCGCTGTAGTAAAAGTATTCTACAATTGATAACCTGTTCTTGTTTTGACAAATCTTGAATTCGACATTTTAGGTGAAGGTTCCTCAGTGCCACTTCATCACGTCTGTGATCATTGCAATTAGGATTCGAACACATTCAGTGTATTAGGTCAAGCTAAATTTAATTTGCTGAGATCAAAGTAAGTGATTCAATGTGCGGCCCTGGTCACGATTGTGACATAATTTTGGCTCAGTAAGCCATTTGGGTTGGACATAGCTGCTCTATGGCATTTGACAGTCTCGGTCAGTTCTGGTTCCATTTTGCCCTTGTTCGTTCAGCTTGATTCACTAAATTTTAATATGGTATTTGTTAGTCTGTAACTGTTTAGTCCTATCCATTTTGCGTTTGTTTCACAGCCTGGTAATTAATGATGCTTTTAGCGAAATCGGTTTTATTTTTGATTACATCATAAAGTGACCTGATACAGGCCTATTTGCTCCGACACGGAGAGATTATAGTTCAGGGAACACACAATGATATACCTCCAGGACGTATAATTCCTGGGATAACTGGTGGAACGCCCTGTTGTAAAACCACAAAGTTCGACGAGTGTACTGCATTTTTCTGTTTGTCTTGATCAACCCCGCTCACGCAAGCTGTTACACTTGACGAGCTATTTTGCATTCCACATGTAGTTGCGTCACCAGAAAAAGGAAATAAAGAGACGAAGTTACTTGACATTACGTCCAACGGTGAAAGTTTTTCTGCGCTCACCTTTATCGCGTCGCTCCACAGATATCTTGCCGAATGCAAGTCGCCGGACTCTTTGCGTCTGTATGCTTCCAGTTTCTCGTGTCTGGCCAACTGCAGTCTCACGTTCGCACATCGCACATTATCGTCTTCAGTCTGGTTACTTTGCGACTCGATCAGTTTGATGCATGATTCCAGCACTCTGATTGCCTAAAGCGATACATCGGCCCTGTAGGTGCCATTTGATCTTAAAAGGTAGAACTGCGGTTCGCAAACTTTCATGAGCCTTGGCGCCTTTCTAAGTTTAACTGGCGAATGCTTAATATATCGTGAAACTTGGGTTTAGCAATATCACGGCAAAGCTACCTAGTGAAGGCCTCTTCTCGTGGCCCCCAAGGGGTCCGAGGGCCCCGTTTGATAAACCCTGAGGTAGAACAACTGGAAAAATTGGCTGAGATAAAAGACTGTTTACGTCAGGGCTGTGGAGCCGGAACTCAAATTTCAGGTTCCGGCTCCAGCTGTGGGCATCAAGAATTTTTGGCTCCAGCACCAGCTCCAACATCTAGAAGTTCTTGGATCCGGCTCCAGTTCTGTCCATTGAAAACTAAAACCCATTCTAATATTTGTACAACTCGATTTCCGCACTAACTCCATCTCTGGAACCGGACCCACATTTCAGGCTCCGGCTCCAACATCTAAATATTTTTGGCTCAGGCCTCACAGCCCTGGTTTATGTCGCACAAGGGTTCACTGTTCTTTCCCATGCCGCCTCTGCAGGGTTTCTGAAATCACTTCGGAAGTTATGCACCAATAAGAGAAAAATCAACCTGTCTGCCATTTGGTTTGATTGTAAGATACCGTCAGGAAAGGTGCGTTTCTATCATTACTTATGTCTAATTTATCGAAAATGTAACATATTTTTACTCGAGCTGCTGCATAACCTTTATGGTTTGAGTTTTTGTGGAACTTCAATGGTTTTCAAAACGTTTGCAGGTCACAGAAAAACACGAGGCCATCTTTGTAGCAGGTTTTTGTTTTTAATGTTGAAAAAAGCTTTTTTGCAAAGCGGAATAATGCATGCCTTCTCGGGTAGAGAGCTGACTCGTTGCTGAACTTCCTGAAAGCCACACCGAACAAGTAGCATGTGTAGCAGCCGCATTTCTCACAGAGGCTGGGGCCTCGTTCAAGGGAGTTTCCGTTTTAAAATAGTGAATGTACGCATGACAGAGGCATCAAGTTAGGCCAAAGGAACGCTCCCATAGCTTCAGCGCTAGTGGTGTTTTTATTCCTGGATTTCTGTGCTTTCGTCGGCTATTCGCATCGGGGATGTTGTGGAATTCTACCGACGTGTGACGAACGTCAGACATGGTGTTTGTAACAACACAAAACGTAGGCACTGGGACACATATTTAAGGTGAAAATAGGATATCATATACTGTTGCTTTGTAACTGACACTGTTGTGAGCTTAAATTAACGTATAATTGCATTTGTGATACGCCCAATTTCAAGTTAAACAGTGCTCATATCCGATAATAACTTCGCTTGCGTGTGTGTGGCGGAACGGAGAACAAGAACATGAAAATGCACAAGCCTTTTCGAATTTTCCTTGTCGAGCATAAAGAGTGGCGAGATTTCGTCTCGTTTCATCGAATCGGCATTTGACGTCCATCTGCGTGATATTAACCAGTAGATTCTGAGCTGCGTGCAGTTGTCCTGTCTCAAAGAGCGCAGCTGCCTGGATGAAACCACAAAAAAACAAAGTAACCACGGCTTTGCTTCACCTGAAAAACCGGTACATCACTTTTTCTAAGCAGACAGCATTCTCTTTGAGGTTGCACCAGAATTTTATGCACAAAAAGCAATCCTACGTCAGGCAACAACCAGAGCTGGAACTTAATATCAATGGAGGCAAAGCTCAGAATATGCTGACGACAAAGACTAATTTTGTGAAACTCACGTATTGGCCGCGAACTTCTAGATTGTGCGGTAGAAGGCTAATTACTTCTTCATACAACTTCAAACTGACGGCGTATCTCTTTTGCGTGAAAGTCTTTGACGCTAGTGCCCATACGTGGTGAGCGTTTCCTTTAGTCATTCTTCCCGCTCTGTTTATCAAACAAAGAGTTTGGTAAGTAAGTTAAATTTGTGCGACGGGTGCAAAGCTGAAGACCAGAAAGGGTCGCAGAAGCATCGGATTGGTGTTGAAAAGGCAGCGCCACGGTCGCTTGCAATAAGAGCAAAGTCTTCAGCAAATTTATTATTCTCAACCCAAGAAATGTAGCAAGAAACCATGCATCAGCAATTTTCAAAAATATTTTCCTGCGATTTCCATAAACACAGAATGAATCACCAAGCTCATTTCTATGAGGCCACTGCAGAAATTCTACAATTACGAGTGTTTTGCACGATCTATCAAGCCGTAACATGCATGGTAGGCTATAGAATATTCCACCGATTATGGCAAAATATTTGTGGACCGAAACATCATTCAATAAATTAATTTCTCAGGTGATTTGCACTCGCTCTTCAATGAAGAGACCGTAATCACGTACATGAGCAGATTTGTGTATAGCTTAGAAGCAGGTTGGACTAGAGCAAAGGCGTTTTGCTTGCAATGACCCGGCGGTCCACATTTTTAAACAGACAGTAGTTACTGCGTTGCGCAAAAAGTTCATCTTTGTCTACAATTTAACACATTTTTCATTATTGCAATTGTTATCAGTGATGTGGCATTGCTTGAAAAATACTCACACACTACAGTCCAATGTTTTCGCAGTTTCCATTTCGCTTTTGTCAGGGAGTAGGGTTTCAAGCACAGTTAGTAGACTACAACACATGTATTCCTATTTTGGTTGAATTTCTCCTTTTATTCTACTCCTTGACTTACATACCTGATAATAATTTCTGCAGCTTTTTCATACTGGTGTAAATTCAACAAATTGTTTGCGTGAAGAATTAATGTTCTTTCGTTTGAAGGTTCAATCTTTTCGCTCCGCTTGTAGAAAACCAATGCTTTGCCATACTCTCCTACAAAAAATGAACCTGCTTTTTTAATGCAGTAAGAACATAGGAACACTGATGGCTTATTTCGTCCTTACATAGCCTACTGATAAATTGCATTTTTCGTTTGATTCAAACAGGTAAGGAGGATAACAATGGTAACCTTTGCGCATATTTTCGCAAGAGTCCTCATTTACAAAGCAGTTAGTGAAAGTAGTTCATAGCACAGTTGGAGTCGATTCTTTTGTTTCGTACATTAAATTCCGTTATGTACCTTAGCAAACCTCAAGAGCTAAATTTTATTATATGGTTTCATGACTTCTGGCATGTATTGAATTGCAACATTATGCATAGCAATCCAACCCTTAACCAGCTTTTGTGAACATTCCTGACAACTGGTATTCAACATTATATTTGTGATGAATGCAGTTGAATATAGCCTAGATGTAAAATGAAACGTTCAAGTGATGGGTGTTCAATGGTCAGATTTAATGTTCTGTTTAAAAGTGGCCACCACCCATTGGCTATAACCATCTTGAGAAGTATATTGGTTTTTCATTACTGACAAAGGGTCTTTGCGGCAGGATGAAGTAACTTCGTGGGCCCGATGAAATCGCTTCACGGGCCGTATAGTTTGAAGACCCTGCGGTACACAAAAGATATGCTCCACGATACTTCACATCAGAAAATGCTTTCCTCTTACCTTTCTTTTCTAATAATTGAGCGTACTCTGCTAAAATTGATGCGTTTCTATCGAGACAAGAAGACGGGGTAGCGTCGCTGAAATCCTGTGAGCACGCCTCCCCCAACAGATGTTGGTAGACACGCTCTGCTTGATCAAGCTTGTTGTGGAGCTTCAGCGCTAACGCGAGATTGCCGGCAAGAGTCACGTCGGCACCCACCACTTGTATGGCACGAACAAGTACACGTTGGGCCTTGTCGTATTCTTCTTGTTTTCTTTTGAATTAGAAAGGTTTCAAAAAACATGAATTACTGCGGCTCCAACTGCCAAACAATCGCAAGCAGCCGCGTTACTACGAAAGGTTGATTTATTATATTCGATTTGATAAACAATGATCTGAAACCAACACCACATTTTTGGCATGCTTATGAACTCACATGAAATGACTCGCCAAGTTATGGTAAGCGTTAAAGTGAGTTGGTTGTATCTGAATCACTCGTCTGTATAGTTCTTCCACACGATTCTAGATAAGAAGTTGTTATATTTTATGGAAGTTGCAGGATAATCTATTTAGTACTTTGATTAAATCATGCAATACATTTACTGTAAGCTAATTCAGCTCACTGAGGTAGTACAACCTTGAAGTGATATTAAATTATTCGGAGAGTTCTCAAACACGTTATTCTAATCAGTTTTCATTGCTGGTTAACATTATTCTAACCTAAACCATCTGCTGGTTAAATTGAAACAAAATTATTTTACGTGGAGCCACCTTCACAAAGTCATATTAATGAATTTTAGGTATTTGGTAATCAGATGCTTTGATATCATTTTTTTCTTAAATGTAAAAAGTCATTGTCTGTGCAGATTTATGGGATGTTGCTTTCCCAGATCAGTATCACACCAAAATCAGGGATATCTAGAATCCCTGACCAAAATCTATCCAGAAAAATAATTGTTTCAAGTACTAGGTTTATGGTTTCTTTAGCACTCCAGTAACAAGAGCATCTGGCCATTAGCACTGCAAGGTAACTAATTACGACAATTTCCGTCAAAAATTTACTATGACTAAACGCAAAAATAAAACGTGCGTTTACTCTTGTACTACAAAAATAACGTTATAGCAGGGTTATTTTAAGGAAAATGTTAAATACCCGGTATGGACCTATAGGGACCCGAATCGGGTCCCTAAAACACCTTTAAAAAAACTGCGTTATGGCAATATTTTCATTGCTTAATTTCATGTATATGAATTCTATATCTCACCAAACAAAGCTTCTATGCGTATCATCTGCATTTTTATTTTTGTTTTGTCTTCAAGAAAGTTTTGTTAGTTGTTTTTCCTTATTGTTTGTCTTGGTTAAGCTTCGGCCAAAAACTTTATAGATTTCATTTTTCACACAGTTGCGACGCGGTTTTTCTATTTAAGTTAACAGGCACTTGTACGCAGTGAGGTCTACTACACTTACTGGTACTTCTGTTCGCATTTCCGTCATGTTCGAGTAAAAACGAGTAGAAATCTTACAGCGCAGTCCAGCCAGGCCCATCATGATTCAGGCCTAGCCCGGCGCATGACCTGCTCACTTTGAAATTTTTAATTCGGCCCGTACCAGCCGATGCAATAAAACCTGCCTATCAAGGAACTCATAGTCACACAAGCTTGACTTCTATGCAAGAGTGCGCATCACATAAAACGAAGTGTCCGCAGGTATAATATTAAAAAATAAGGCATTCTTGGGCCGACGTTTTTATAGCCCACCCTTACCCATGATATTTTCGGTCTATTCTGGCTCGACACCTAGAATTTCCGGTTCTGCCCGAGGCCCAGCCCATGCAGGCCTTTACTTTAAGCCCAACCACTGAAACGTTTGACATGTAGTTACAGTAACACGTTTGCTGAATTTTTTTCCATGAAAAGTTACATCCAAGCCATTAGCTGCAAACGCCGCAAGATTGCATAGAAAAAAGATCATTGTCATTTTTAACTGCTATGAAACAAACTCTGCTTTTACTTCATATCCCACTTGCATGTTCACCATTATTCTATACCGAACCGTTTAACGTTACTTTGTGCTGACTTCACATTTAAGTTCATTAACGGGTTTGCTGTATATCTTAATACAATCAAGCGAACAAACCAAACTTAGAATGCTGCTGGAGAGTTGTTAATGGACCAAGTGGCAAAAGCCTTCATAGCGCCTTGCTTCGGCTTGGCAACTTCAAGACGTCAGGTCGCTTATTTGTGAGACTGACCCACGCTCCTGCAACAATTAGATTGGCCCCTCAACCAATAGGGATTCTTTAAATTTACACAACATCAGCTCCCTATGCATGGAGGTCCCATCGGGCATACGTATGCGCTTGAAACACGCGCATTTATTCGCTTGAGACTTCAATTTCACTACGATAATGACATCATTAAATCAGTGTCTGAGAAAAAGTTGTTTTTTTTAAATTAAGACACATGGACGGATGGTGTTTCAAAAGAGTAAAGCAGGGCCCCACTTACTGCTTCATCGCGTCTTGGGGAAAGTGTCGAAAACACAGAAAATGCTTACAAATTCAAAAAGTAGGCTACTGGCAAAAGAGACGGTTCGTATCCTCGCATTTTTTGTAAACTCTGTGTTGTAACTGCCAAAGCCATCGATGATTGCTTCTTTATGACATTTTTTAATTTGAAAACCAACCTAATACTGTTAAGAAATTGAAAATTTGGGAATTCGCGCAGTTCCACACGGCTTCTTTGATTTTTGCCAAAAATAAGCAAGTAACGTTCCAAGTAAGTACTCGATCTCGAATCAAGAGACATTGCGTCACCTTCGCGTTCGGTTCCGTTTCTAAGATAGTAGCCAAGTTGTTCATTGCTCCAACGTACATAGGATAAAGTTTTAAGGCCATTTCGTAGGCTGCCGCTGCTTCGCTTTTTCTGTTGATTTCGTTCAGGTAATTTCCCCAGTTGTAATGCATCTTCGCATTTTGAGGGAAAGTTTTTACTCCTGACCTGCAGCATATTGTGTTAAAATGGAATAACCTGCAACAGCTTTCACCCTACACAAGTGAAAAGGCCTACAATAATTGACAAAGCATAGATGGTTGTGCGTCTCATAATACAGTTAGCCTGATGTATTTTCTCATTGCCTACTTTAGCACACGTTCATCGCTTTGGATAAATTTTGGGAAGGTAAATATACCTTATTAGCACTTTGTATATTACTGAAAGAACAATGGCTACATTTGTATCAACTCTAAAATTGCATGCAATAGTGCTTCACTTGAGGTGAAGTGACTCTAGAAATAGTACTAAATGTGTACAATGACAAAATGAGAACTTAATGATTGATGTTATTTTTGGTACATGAGATGACACGAACAACTAGGCATTTACTTTTTGTTGATTAAAGTAAATGCACGGGTGACATTTCTTTTCTATACCCGATAGATGAAAGAAGTTTTCTTTCACAAGTTTCAGGTTTTGCGTGTTGCAATGCAAAAAAAAAACACCCCGACTCATTTCTGTTTAAGGCAATGCTATTTCAAACGTTGTGTGTGTGTGGCACTGTGATCACAACATATCAAGTTACAAAATCTGAAAAAGGAAAGTTGCTACCAAAAACGCATTTTCAACTCAAACCTTAAAAAAACTTCTTTAGAGCGCCACACTTGGTTCCTCGCTATAGTCCGAACCCCATAGAGAACCATGATGGAAAAAAGAAAAAAATTGATCCATTTCCTTGCCATAGGAAGCCGCTCTTTTGCTGAACAGAAGATATGATTAAATGCAACTTCCATGGACATTTGTGTTACGCAAGTGACACAGGATTTGCGTTTTAAATTGTTGAGAATAGTAAAAGGATGAACGCACTGCTTGCCAAAAAATATTTATAAAGTGGACCAGCTTTCAACTTTTGTCTACGTAATATTTACTTTCAGGCAAAATGATTTTTCTTGAAACTTACATCCAGGGAAGCAATGCTAACAAAAAATGTGTGGGAGCGCCGTTCCCGAGCATTCCAGCCCCACTACACCCTGCTTACTACATCAGACATTTGATCGAGAGCCTTAGTGCGAAGTACTAACAACAACGCTATTACCAGCTGCTACGGGTAATAATTATCGTTTGTGGATTTGTGGCCACGGGTGCTTCGACAGTAAAATTGTTTTATCAACGCTTTGATTGACTCGCTTCAGATGTCTCGTTAAAACCTCACCTCGGGATCAATAATCATTTGGGAAACATGAGGAATTTTCTGAAAATCTGCAAAAATGCAAAATCTCCCCACAACTTTCATTTTTTGCAAATTTCGGGGAACAATCGCCGGGCTTGCTCCTCGCGTAGTTGCGCAGTCTTATTTATCGAGAAACGGTAAACCTTGCGCCCACTGTCGGATGGCGACAGTCGCATAAACAGGACGTAGCCCGACATTTTCAGTTGGAGGCGCTGGGTATCAATTATGATACTGTGTGAGCAATCGCATTACTAAAATAAAGTAGAACTTCCTCTAATGTCAAACATAAACTTGAAAGACACATGGCAGGCAAGATAAATTTTTAGGGCTTTAGTTCTCTCTACCCCCAGCTCTTCTGATGTCCCCAAAGTAGGTGAAAACATTACGTTCGTACAGTCAGGTAAATCTTTAGGTGGAACTTCTTTGTAATGACAGTGCGTTACGTTATCACGAAATGACTTAAGTGACTTCGCAAGTTACGTGGGTACAGCACTTCAGCTTTGGGTACACTTCAAACTAAAACATCTGTTCTCGTACCACCTGCATCAGGCGATACATAAGAAGTTACTGATCTCAATGTGCTTATAAGACCTACAATTGAAAACTTTGCACCGAACCTTATTTAATTATAAAAATGAGTGTATATGTAACCAACACGAAATGATAATTTTTGTAGTCTTCACCTGTGCGTCCAGCAAGAGCAATCAGTACAGTGAATCCTCCGCTGGGAAGATAAAGCACTCTCTCAGCAATCACGAACCCAACAGGAAAGAACAAGTTGGATGCTGGCACAAAGGGTGCAACCATCAGAACATATCCCATTATAAGAGCAGGACACGAACGGTTCTGAAAAAAGTTGCATGGCATGGGACATGTGAGCCTTGCCCGAATGGAGTTTATTCTTGCTAGAGCATAACACATTCCAAGTTTAAAACAGATAAATTGCGCTTTCCAGAAAACATTCGAAACCAAGAACTGCACAGGGTGGCCGTAGTTTCGTTTTTCTAAATCGGACGAGTCCAGTTTACGGGTAAAGCTTCCTGATGGCAGTTTGAGTGGGGCTCGCAGCAGCACAAAGGTGAATATTCTTTTCAAATGCTTTCTGAAAACTTTGTGAAAAGTAAGGAAAATACCATACAAATAGGTTTTGTTTTTCAAAACAACTAAACAGAAAATTTCACGTAACTTTTCCATCGTTCCCATTTATCATCTTCACTGTCTCCTGTTATCCACAGCAGAGATGAGCATTGGATTGGACTTGAACTGGATCCGGACTTCAAAAAATTTTTTTGATCTGGATTGGATCCTGACTATAAATCGCTTCAAAAACTTTGGATCAGGACCAGATTTGGACTGAGTTAGTGGAAAAGAATTGCAGCACTTTTGTTGTTAAAAAGCTTATATTTCGTTAAATTTTTGGACTTCATTTGGACTTGGACTTTAGATTTAAAAAAGTTTTTGGACTATGTTTGGATTTGGACTGAGTTTTAAGACTTCAGGACTGGATCTGGATCGCAAAATATGACAATCCCCTTATCTCTGATCCACAGCTGTTCTGGTTTTCCTGGACAATCAAGCAACAAACCTGGACACAATCCTAAAACCAGAAGGTGTGTTCGCCCAAGACTTACATCGAAATGTTTGTTTCATTTTAAGATTAAAGACTCAGATTAGATTAAACGCATGTGACTGATATTTTAATCGGATTCATCTGTTAAGGGATTTTGAATATGTTATAATTCACACACAAAACTCAACAGCTCACATGAGCTTAGAGTCGTTCACACTCAAAGTTTTTTCAACGACAACAAAATATAGCCTACTAAATGTCGGGCAGAAAGCAATGAATCTTTTGATAAATGTACCTTGAAAACGCCCAGAACACTTGTTGCTGGTTTCTCATAAACACTGTCTGCAAATATGGAGTCAACCTGAGGTTGCTCTTACAGTTTTTTCATCTCTGCGTGTATATGTTCATTTTACAAGACTGAACCGAAACCGGCTATACTGCGTCGAAGTTTTCAGTGCTTGTTAGCAGAGGTGCCCATAGTGAAGGTTGTCAGATCACTTATCACTTTGGCTATAGGACGTTTTATGTCACCATTGTTTCGCTGTTTCGTTGAAGACCGTTGTTTCGCACAGTAATGTGCTATTTAGACACATAACGTCTATTGGAAAAAGACGAATGAAGCGCAGTAGCGACGGAAATAACTGAATTACGTACTTTCACCAATGCTGTAAAACCTCCACCTATCAGCAGCATGAAAAACAATAATGAAAGAAGGTTTCGTCCATCCAGTATTGACAGAACCAGCGGAACTGTATCGTATGACCAATCGTAGGATAGAGTAATTGGGCACAGCAGGAGCCAAAAGTTCAAGACACACAGCCAGCTGTAAGTCAGGCACCTAAAAAACATCATACAAAGTCTTACATAAACTTTCTCCTAAGCACTGATTACAAACACGGCAGTATCAGCCATCAACCACCAGCAAATCACTGTCGGGAAATGCCGGAAAAGTTGAAAAAGTTGATTAGTTTTTGGTGTGCACCAACAAAAACTACCGAATAGGTGGTACAGGAGGTTGAGCATGCGTCTCTGAAGCTAGTAGGTTGAGTTCGATTCTCGCTTGGCGACGGTTGGTACATACCGAAGTCTAAAACCGTACTTGCGGCCTACCAAATGGGTACGTAAAGGAAACGGAGTATAAAGCAAGTATGAGACTTTCTTCTTTGTTATGATTTACGAAAAGCTTAAGACCTTTTACCAAGTGTTTGAACACTCAACAAACTGTCAACAAAATGTTATGCCTGTGAGACCATTCGCCAGCGTGCTCCCCTGTTGTGACGTTCGGGGTGATTATTGAGGCCCTTAGGTCGTATGTTAAAAAAAACAAAACATTAAACTTCTTTTTTTCAAGTTATCGCTTGCTAATGTTGAAAGTATGTTGGTCGTCCCTACATATGTTGCTTTCTTTCTCAGGTCATTCGGGTTTGTCACGCAGACAAGCTTCTCGCACTTAAACCTCGTACAAGCAGACTTGTTTTAATAAAGGAAGGGGAACCTGGTTAGAAATTCTCTGCTGAAGGCAGCCTTGTTATCAGGTTCAGCAAAAACTGGATTGGTCCAATCCATCATCCATAAACGAAACCATATGACAAAGAAACCCTGCAAAATAATGCACGCTGTAAATAATGTTCAACCATGGTATACTTTCGAAGCATTCCATGATTCGCAGCACAATTTACCCATAAACCTATTAGGCTGAGATTGATAAAAAAACTTTGAATAATAGAAACTTGATTGATCTTGCTGGTTTTCAGAAAACGTACGCCAGAATATACAGCAATGACACAAAGGGCGGTGATACCTGAAAAACAGAAGAGCAAATGCTCGCACAAAAGAATTCGGAAGTTGACATACACTATGCGAAAAAATTGCTTGATAAATATATATCTTGCTTATTTACAAATATATATTTCAAAAGAATTGTGTTTTGTTAAAAAAATACTCACATGAAAGGATATTTTGCCAATAAAAATATTTGGCAATGCTTCGTTCTGTAAATGCTTTGCTTACCGGATTCCTTACACAGCGTTGCAGTCAGTGAACATAACAAAGCAGATAAAAATCTGATGCATTCGAAAGAACCTTCAGTTGAATGAAGCCTACGTTTGGTATCAGGAGTTGTGTCTTCACATTGCTCAGATGTATCTTTTCCTCGGTACCTCAATTCTAAATGATAGTTCAATACATGTACGGATGTTTCGGTAACGATTCTGTGATGTTGTTTCTCATGTTTCAGAGAAAGCCAAAATTTTAAGGAAAGTGATCGTAGAAAAATCTTCATAATAGAAAAAATCGCCGCAAAATATTTATAATACTTAATTCTTGTGTCCATAACTAAAGAGCGTAATTAACACTCATAAAAGCATTAATAACTTTTGTTGAAAAAAATCTGAACCGCACCAACATGTACTCAAGAATTGTGAAGATACAACCGCAGACAGCACGTACCACTTGCGGACGAAACCTCGAGGTAACCTTCTGCCGCAGACATGTTTCCAGTGACGCTCTTCTTGCTGCCAAAACCTGGGTCTATGAAACATTTTTATCATATTACCTGAATAAGTGAATATTTGGCACAAATTAAAAGTTGTGCTTAACCTAACATTTGCTGTTCACGCACAATAAAAAGAAAATGAACATGTCGCAAGAATAACTTCTTACAAAACGAACCTCGCTTTTGATCCAGAGACAGCGATATTTTGGTTTCGGTAATTAAGCCAATATTGTTATATTTGCTATCATAAGCTCCCTTTGCCATATACAAAGCCAGCATGAAAAACAAAGCAGAGAGCAGCTCAGCCATTCCGACCACACCAGACACCTGAAAAAAGAGAGCTTTTGTGGGATAATATAACAATGTTGGCCTAAAAAGAGAGCTTTTGTTGGATAATATAACAATGTTGGCCTAAAAAGAGAACTTTTGTTGGATATACAGTAGCAGAAAGCGCGCGCAGGGTAAAATATATTGATTTACGGGTAGACCTGTAGTTATCACAAGACAGACTGCAACAACGAATTTGATTATTAATCGTAATTTCGTTATAAGCGTAAGTTTTTGCCGGAAGAGTTATTTGCTAGAATTCAGGGGAATCTTCTTTGCAATTCACTTCAGACATTAATCATACGAGCTGCAGCCGAGAATGTAGTCGGGGGAACATCGTCCCCTCGCTTCTTTTGAAGGAGTATAATGGCATTTTCCTAAAGCTTCTCGTGGCACCCAAAGTTTGGCATTTTTGCTGAGATTTTTTTATTTTTCAACCGAAAACCTCTTCACTAGGTTATCTGTAGCAATTCACATCTTGTTTTTGACTAACTGTTCCACATGTCGCTTGTTTAGCGCTACATGTAGCACACAAATTTCAATTTTAAAAAGTATTCCAATTTGGCAGCACACAAAATTGAATTTTAGCACACAAAATTGAATTTTAGCACACAAAATTCCATTTTAACTGTAGCACACAAAATTCAATTTAAAAAAATGTTCCAATATGGAATGCTTAATCAAACCGCCTAACTATGTGCAAAAATGAGAAAAATTTTCTTCTTAGCCAGGGTTTTTTAAGGCGTTTTAGGGACCCGATTCGGGTCCCTAGAATTGAAAATTGGGTCCCTAGAATCATAGAAAATTATCATCGGGTCCCTAGAATCAGAGAAATCGGGTCCCTACAGGTCCATACCGGGTACCTAACATTTTCCTTAAAAAAACCCTGTTCTTAGCTTTTTACGAAAATGTTAAGTAACAGCTAATAGTAGGTCATAACTGCAAATACCCTAAATAGTATGTATCTATGTAGGCCTACAATTTTTTTAATAAATGCATTAGCTCTTGCGACTGGGAAGAGGGCTCCGGATTTTTTCGAAGAAACCCGTGGTAGCGGTCCAGTTAAGCCAGTTAAATTCTCCATAAAGAGCTGGTAAGAAATAAAAATGACAAGTTTTAAGAGGACATTAATTTGATAAATGAATGTTGATGTTGTTTCTGTAAAGGCGTAATGACATCAAAATATAATTTTGTCTTCTACATTTTTTCTTTAATAATATGAATGTGCCTTTGTGTGTGAGGAGGTGCATAACCAGCACGACTCGAAATGAGCCATCGAGACATTTACGTTTTGGACAATTCAACTTTGCAAAGAAAAATAACAGGGAACGTTTCGAGGTGACAAATAACTTGCATTTAGCATTTATATAGATACAGAAACTTACATTATTCGAACTGTTTCATTTGGACGGTGTAAGGTGGTCACATACCTTTTCTATACTTTTTCCACTTACTGCTTTTAATTGTATATACGACACCAATTTGAAATTGTAAGTGCTCAATCACTGTCTATCGAAAGGAATCCTTTCTCAGCTAACAATCAGACACTACGATCGTATCATGGTATATATTTCGCCTATTGGGTACGTATCATCAGTTCTGCGCAGTGCATGATGTATAAAATAGAATTAAATAAAACCCACAAACAGTGAAGCTAAAGGACTTCAAAATAGCAAAAAAATCGTAATTTCAATAATCGAAACCTACGCCATCGTTAAGGCAATTATAAGAATACGAGTGCGTCATATAACAGCTGCATGAAAGGCATGCTTGCCGAAACTCGAGCTGCCAGAGTTCGCGACAGAAACGTTGGCTAAAAATCACAGCAGCAAGCGTCAATTTACTCAGAAGCTAACCGCTTCAGTATGTATGGGGTGGAGAGCAAAGAGTAAACTCGCCACCAACGCTTCGTTTTCCAGTTCATCGGTGAAGATCAATTGCCGAGCGACCACAAGAAACATCGAGGCCACAGTTGCGTGCAAGAAAATATTGATCAAATGATAGGGAGGAGACCAATTTCCGAACAAAGAATGTACTAATCTGAACATGCAGTTGCTTCGTTAACGTATCGACCAAGAACTCATGACAGAAGTTTTGCAAATATGCAAGAATCAATAGCACACCTGTTTTTATCAATGCAAAAATATTCCATTACTAAAGATACGTGAAAATATTAATTTATGAAACATTGTAAACCTTAAGAAATGTAACAGCGGTTGGAAAAATAAATATTCCTTGAGAAAATAGGCATCGCAGAAAGCCAATATTGGCATTTTCTATGTAAAAACTTAAGAGGCAGAGGAACTTTCAGATTATAGTACATGGGGTCTTGTTTGATTAAGAATTAAAGCTTACAAAAAGAGGAAAACGCTAAAATTTCGTCATGCTTTTTTATTTTCGTACTTTTTGCAAAAATGTTTGGAAAATGCAAAATACAATGCGACCTTTTGATGTTTTGTAAAGTTGAAAGCAAATAAGCAAATTTGTTATACTTTCAATTTAGGTAGACATTAAAGATATTTGTTGCATTTTTTAAAAAACAAACAAATAAAATTAGCAGAGATTTGCTAACCACACATTTCTTCAATCTGACTGTTTAACTTTGTATCTTATAGCAGGAGTTTCGTAAGTATATTGCAAATGCAGTGGTTGCAATAGTGTCGAAACGTTACTTTTCATATCGAGCGTCCTTCTGCAATGAAATGATCTACAGTAGCAACATTTTTGAATAATCGATACGTTTGTTTGCAGAACGCATTTAGAAACGATGTAATGCATAAAATTATCATACAACTGAGCTGTAACGAACTTACCTGAAAAGGCATATCGTAATGGGTCGGTATGACTTGTGGCTTGTACTGCAGTTCATTGGTGTTCCCCAAAAATCATTTAGCCATATCTTTGTAAGTGAAGAGGTACCCTGCAAAAACATGCAGATTTTGTCATAACGGTGTTCCTCGTTCGTTTCTGGTGCTATGTTTAAAATCAAAGCACAAACTTGTACATTTAGTGGTATCTGTTAGTTTGGAAGACAGGTTAGCAGAACAAATTGTGAGTTTTGTTGCACAGTTTGGGCTCCAGTAGTCTTAGAGCGTCGTTTAATAGCCGAAACGACAACGGATTCACCACGTCATCCTTGGATGTTCAAGTAAAGAAGTATTACATTGATTTCATGGGCTGTTTTCACAGAAATCATGATCGAATCGGCAAAGTTGTGAGAAAGGTAAATTCGAAAAAAGCGAAATGTATGCTGGTAATTGCGCTAAAGACACGAGACACTTTTATGACGCAACTGTAAACGATTTGGAATACAGTAACTTCCAGCAGGGCGTAGCCTGGGGTTCAAGTCACATCTTGCATTCCGCGTGATGGCTGTTACATTGCTGCAAATCCTCAATGAAAGGCAAGCCAAGCATTTTTTGAACGCGACGTAGCAAGCATGCAAACGTTCGCTTTTGGAAGCGCAAGTCAGCGAAAAATATTAGCGAGTGAGACTGTAACAATGACACTGACCTGCACGTCAGGGTTCTTCAATACAGCCATATTGTCATCATGTAAAAATGGTGCATTGGCTACATTTAAGTAAATTACTACTGATATAGTGAAGACGAAGGCCACGTCTCTGCGATTATTCATCTTGCAAATGTAGCTCTGGCCAGACCGATGAGCGCTGTAGGTTTGTAGAACGCTTAGAAAAGTTACATGTCCATTGCCATTGCACAGGTGAAGTTTCTAATGTTCTCAAAAACCTGATTAACAGTTTAATATTTTTGAAAAGATGTGAGCAGATAACGAAATGGGTCGATTGGAAAATTTCCACTTCAAACAATAGTAGAGACGTTAGCACAACGCACGCCTTGAGCAATGTTGAACAGCAAAACACAAGGTGGCAATTGAATTAGTGAAGGGAAACATGGATTCAGACGGTGAAATTGGGTTGATGTTCAAGGAGAAATTCAGCTTTTAAATATTTCCGGTTGCTTTTTCAGCGTTCACACTAAGTGAGAAGCCGCTTCTATGCCTGAAATTTTCCAAACCCTGGTTTTCCTAACTACTTGATCTCGTATTTGACTTCGCCGCTTGTACTGAATTCGACGGACATCCTCCTGCTTTACTGACTACGATAGGCTCAGCGTGCAGTTTTTGCATTCGAATGCGTGAATTAAATCTTCAGCATTTGACGTCTACCCTCTGTAAGTGAACCTTGAATGGATTGGAGAAAAATTCGTGGTTGCATTGCGAATACACTATGTAGCAGACACATTTTTAATGGTCTGTACATGTTTAATGTTGATACGATTAAAGGAAACAGTGTCAAAGGAATCAAGCAACAAAGACAAGAAAAACCACCCCAAAGGCTATAAACAGTCAAGCATGAAAAACGTGACACGCAAACGTTACTTTAAACGTGCTGAATATTAACAGAACCTTATTCTGGTCTCAACACTGGAGGCGCTGCTGAACGCTATCATGTGACCACACACCCATCATGTGATTACATAACTATCATGTGACCTTATCAAGTGACCTAGTCTAAAAATAGTAACATCATCATGGGCTAAAATAGACCCTATATAAAGAGAAGGGTATAAATAAGGCTGATTTCACAGACCCAGGTCAGAGTGGTGCTAGCATCACCTGAAAGGCTGGTCCTTTCCTGACGGCACTACTCTCCTTCCTTGGTCTA